>Ga0307508_10000486_pt1 | contig 47897 bp, 61 predicted proteins | sample 9_EM_MG_FD_203089 | JGI IMG/M metagenome (GOLD analysis project Ga0307508, IMG submission 203089) | Populus trichocarpa ectomycorrhiza microbial communities from riparian zone in the Pacific Northwest, United States - 9_EM | ecosystem: Host-associated > Plants > Roots > Unclassified | place... | reverse complement strand
GCCCGCGGGGGGGGGGGGGGGGGTGACTGGTGGGGTCGTGTGTACAGACCCGCTAACTCTTGTTTGTTACAAGGTTTGTACCCAAAAACAAACAGTAACTATATTATGTAGGAAGTGGTGACTGCAGGGCATATAGAAAGGATCTCGCCCCGTAGTTTCCTCCTTTCACATGACCTCATTGCTACGCGCATCTGAGTCCGGTTCGCCCATGTGGCAGGCCACTTCGTCGATTCCAAGGCCCCGCTCAGCTGCGTATAGCATAATCACATAACTGGTGACGCCGACTGCGATTCCAACCCTAATACGGGTCCTCCGCACTCTAGGCCAACTTTGACGCCCTAACTGATCGAAGGAGTCATCAACTCTCTCACAAGGTGGATCTCCTCCGTCTCCTGCCCATTATTCGCACCCTATCCACCCTTGCTCTCTTTTCTTTCGTATGTCTTCCTTCTCCCTTTCTACTCTCAAAACTTCAGTCATGAGAAGCAAACCCCAGGAATCAGAGTCAGATAGGTATGCAACAAGCCCTTATGATATCCCTTCGACCTTCCGTTGTTGATGGATGCTCCGTCGCCCCAACAGACTCCTCCCGTCAGCATACATACCGAATCCACATCTAAATTCCACCTCTAGAACGCCTTCCACCGCCAGAATACCAGAGTGGTTCATACCGTCCATGACCCGGCGTCTGTTACCAGTCCTCGGACTCCTCGGCTGCCCCTACGTGCACAAGGCGCCAGATCGGTTCAGCCCATTCTGGGATCCGCTACCAGTCTGCCAACCCCACCCTGAATACAGCAAGGCAAAAGATCTCTCTGCCACAAAGGCCCCCAGGCCACGGGGTATTTTCAATACCGCTGTTGTGTTCCCCGTCCGAGGTGGCCACACTCCGGACATAGCGAGGTATATGATTTCCGTCACCCCACCCCTCACCATAAATATCACTGACTCCTGCCACTACTCAAAGACCTTGAGATGAGGGTCATCTTCAGCAATGCTGTACAAAGGGGGAACGCTTCTCCAGTGCTCAATTGCCCGGACCAACGTCCGGGGCGGGCAGCACCCCGGACCAGCGAGGTAAAGAGACCCTTCATTCTCTGCTGTATTTGTTACTGACTCCTGTCACTACCCCCAGGCCGCGGACTAAGGGCTGTTTTCAATCACCGCTGTGCACATATGGTGATGGGCGGTGGGGAGCTGCGGATAGTGTGGTAAAAAAAAAAGCGGGGCACGGTGGGCGATGGCGGACGGGGTCACAGGCGTGTACATATGACCAGCACAAAAAAATGAAGCCGCCCCCACAAACAAACGTTCCAATCTCGCAGTCAGGGTATTATAGAGGGGTTCTGGGTGACTTATCCATGCTCAGGACACAGCCCCGCTCGGTCGCTGGACAGTAGATACATATTGTTCGCGGATGGCGCACGCTCGAAGTAGACATTGTGAGCGACATAAAATATCACCCGCTGCACGCCTCACGAGTCATGATTGCCAACATACTCCTCTAGTCGTATGAGGTCGCATGCGATTAATGAATCATCATCATCACCATCCTCACCACCGTCATCATCGTCATCATCGCCGACTCGCACGGACAGTGATCTCCGCTACAATACACTCGCATTTCGCCAAGACACTAGATGCGTGTCGCCTTCCTACTCATTGACCTTGATATCGCGAATTTTCCTTTGGTTTTATTTCTCCCGCTCTTGAAATGTCATTGTGTTGCTGCTGTAACTGCGGCCGTCCACACCTGTCTCGCCAGGGCCCTTGGCCCCATCTCGGCCTCTCCGTTGCCTATATAGGAAAAGGATCGTTCTGACTTCGGATACGAAGAGTCTGTCGCCTCTCAAACCGCTGTCTATAAGCTCCCAGAGGAGAACGGGACACTCCTGGCGCAAAGCGCCAATGCCGGCTACACAGCGGCTGCGGCCTCCTCTATCGACTCCACCCCGCGGCCGTAACGGAAACCGACAGGGTTGGTTGCAAACCCCGCAGCCGCCGGCGAAGCAGCAGAGAGATTTATCCCCCACGTCATACCTCGTGAGTTCCCCATCCTGCCCTGACAAATCTCGGGGCAGGGGCGTCTTTGTGACCGCTTTCGTCTGCGGGAGCGGGCGCCGGCCGCAAAATGGTCGCAGGCCCAAAAAAGGTGCAGAAGTGCGGTGCGAGAGCGGCAGTGTGGGGAGAGAAATGGGCATGTAGTCCCATATCTTACCATCCTAAGTATTTTTTTTCGCTTGTGACGGCCTGCCGACATTTCCACGCCGATGTGACCGTACAGGACGGGATTTGGTCTTATACATACCGGCATGATCTATATAATTCGAATGCTATGCGGAGATAATAGCAAAACGACCCCCACAGTGTCCTTTCTTGCAGATGCGTCGCCTACCAACAGGAGAGACAACGCCCATCCTCGTTACTCTTTGTCGCTTGCTCTTAGTAGAAATCCCCACTGTGACGATGTACCACGTGATCAACACCGCTTGGTCACTTCCGTGTTCTTTCTTGTCCGGATCATCAGCAACAAGATCTCGCGACTTGTCGTCACCTCCATCCGCCGAAATAGTATCGGCCGTAGAAGTGTGCCCTGTCCAACCGCTAACTTGACGATTAGGGAATAGTTGTAGACATCGACGACGTGAGTTCCTGTCGGTCGGGTCAAACGCAACACTGGAGAGCAGGGTTCTATCTCTGTAGCTTCCAAAAGTACGGTTTCTGATACAGCGGGGACGGGGCTTGCTGTCGATGGCGTGAAGCCCTGTGAACAGCGTCGCCTGGCCCCGGCCAGTAGTACGCGCCCCAGGCGAGGAAGCATATCGCCACTGCGGGGGGCCAGGACGGGCATCATCATCGAGATTCGGTGGTGTCCAGCACACAAGGGAGCCGCCGGCAACGAGAAGGCCGATGAGCGGGCAAAGATTACGGCGGAGGAGCGAGACGCCCGCGGGGTGGAATAGCTACGATACCTAGACCGGGCGGAGACACGCGCGATGCCTCTCCCAAGGTCTCTCGCGCACCTAAAGCGGGGGAACTCCGAAAAGAAGTGGGCGGAGGCATGCCAGTGGGCTGGAGAGCGGGCCTCCAAGACGAAGCACGAGATGCCGAAAAGCCAGAGGCCAGACGGCGGTGAAAACAGGTCACTGCCTCACAGGGCAGCACCTACGCTGGACGAAGAGCTGGCCTACCCCACAGAGCTAGTGGTGCTGGTGCTAGACGCAAACGCGGGAGCACCTCTTCAAGGTGTACCCTCAATGGGGGGACCAGTAGTAGGTCTTATGGGCGGAGGCGCTGAAGGAGACCTGGAGGTGGAAGAGCCGGTGGAAGGTCCGGGACCTCCTTGCCGACGGGAAAGCAACCGGGAGGTATGGACTTCCTCTCTGCTACAGATGTGGAAAGACTAGTACCGGCCGAGGAAGACGCGGGGAACGAGGTGGCTGAGTGGGAGCTCTGGGAGTGCAGGGAGCGGGAAGAAGAGAGGCGGGCGGAGGCGGAGGAGTTGGGTGTCGGGGAGGAAACCCTTGTTCCTGCCCACACCCTCTTTCATGGCATCCGCAGACGATGAGGAGGAAAAGTAGGGGACGGGCGGGCATTTCGTTTGTTCTTTCTCTGGATCGGACTATTTTGTTGGAAATGCTTCTCGCGCGTTGTTTAGATTTGGCACTTGAGCCTTAGAGTTTGTTGAGGACACGATTGCTTCCGTTCTTCGTATTCATGTGCCGAGCTGTCCGTACCCATCTGATTTCCGAAACAAGCACTGGTTCTTCTTTCTGCCTTCTTTCCTTCCTTTCTTTACTCACCCAACAACTTGTATGTCTTGTTCCGTCAGGTCTTGTCTTGCTTCGTTTCCTTTGTCTTATCTTGTCTTGTGGAGCAATAGAAGCGTCTCTTCTTTCCGGTCTTCCTTCCTTCCTTTCTTTTCTCACACAACTTGTTTGTCCTTGTCCGGGATCCCCTGTCTCGTCCTTTCTCGGTTCTAGATCGCCGTGCGCGCATCCGCTCGCCGTTGCGCGTCGCCATTTGCCTGTTACCGTACTTGTGTCTCAAAGAGGAGCGGTAGCTGATCGGTGTGAGGTTCGTTGAAGTATCTGGAGCGGTTACGGCTCCGGGCTCATAACCTGTTGAAAGAATACCGATTAGCGATGAGGATAGAAATGAATGATAGGAGTTCGATCAGTCTTAATGCTGTGTGAGGTGAGGAAACACAAGGCGTATCGATTCTTGTAGTTCAGAAAAAGAGCGCACGATTTCTCTTTACCATCTCTTGCCCGATCACCGTGGCAATTACTTCTTTTTCCACCCCCTTCGTGCTCCTCGGTAGCTAGTTATCGACTTTATATCTGTACTATGTAGTTGTTGGAATATAGGGATCGATAGAGATGAAGATAGTGAATCGATTGATTGATACATAGTCGAAGGCAGAACATTCTCTCTATATCTATACAACGGGCCTCGGGGACTCGCCATGGGGGAAGGGCGGAAGGCTGTCTCCCAAGCCGGTTCTCGGAGACTCAGACAGCTGTTGCCTCCGGTCCGTCATCTCCAGAAGCCCGTTGTTCTGACAGTAATTGTGGTACGCTGTGGCTCCCCGTAAATATAACTGAATCAACAGCGCACCCACCCAGAGGCCGGAGGCCGGAGTGGGGCAGGGGGGGCCGGGCCCGGCCGGACCCGGCAGTCCGTCCAGTCCTTGCTGAAAAATGTTCACGGGACGGCCGTCTTTAGACTGCCAGGACTAGCGGCCGTAGTCCAGTCCCGGGCATGCCTCAAGACGGACGGGACGGACGACTGCGAAGCCTGAAGGGGAGCTTGCAACGTGCCGTCACCGCGTGGACAGCAGACGGGAAACCTGGATAAAAAGCGCGCCGCTATAGTCTAGATAGGCTACATACGAGTATGAATGCACAAAAAAAAATCAAAGGGATCTGTGAACAGCGTCGGGTAGGCGGGGCGTGGCGAGTTGTCGCTAATAGGTAGGTGACCACCATGTTTGCTACATAGTTACCTTAGCTTACGTGTTAATAGTATCTCTGTTAGTATAGTGGTTAGTATTTCCGCCTGTCAAACTCTGATAGTGCGCGGGAGACCAGGGTTCAATTCCCTGACAGAGAGTTCCTTTCTCTTTTGCAAGTCATTTTTTTTGTCTCTTCCTAGCGTGTTTTTTTTCTCGTCTTCCTCTAATGTGGTTAGTCGGGCTGCCGGCTGGATGCGGAGAGTGTGGTCGGCTCTTGATTCTGCTCGGCGGATGTGGAGTATGTGTGGCGTCTGGCTGAGGGGTGGCAGTTAATGCAGCGGTCGCCGTTCGGCCACGGTATCAACAGATGCAACTCCTACTTCTGTCCTCTCCATTTTCCGCAAAGAAGGCTAACAGAGTGGACTAGCGTAGCCGTGTGTACATTCTGCTTTTGCGTCAAAAGAGATACAATCGTGAGTAAGCCATGTTTTGATTCCGCGGTTGTCGGAACCATGGAGTGTATTCACCGTGATTACTGGTCCCTGGCAGAAGAGACAGAGGAGCGCATTCATTTCTACACCACCCAAAGCCCAGCATCAACGGAACTATGGACACAGGAAAAGAAAAGAAGAAAGGAAGTCATGAAAGCAGCAGCAGCAGTAACAGTCTATCTCTGATCGCAGTTTCCCAAACCAACCCACCTGCCCCCGCTGTCATTACGCTTGCATGCTCCCCAAATCATGTCAAACAAATAAAGACGGAAATCCAAATCCAACCGATACAAAGATGGATGTGGACTGGTGTCTCGGTGGTGATCCGCCACAGTAGTCCAACGTATAGCATCAACGGAAATGTGCATAGAAAAGAAACGAAAAAGTAATCGGGAAGAAAAACAGCAGTCGCAGTGTCTCGGAATACAGCTCCTACCCAATCTGCACCCGTCACAGCACCTGCACGCAGCATTCCAGACAAGCCAACCGTACAAACTGAGGCCGGACCGGTGCCTCGGCGGCATAACCAGATCAGCGGCTGCGAGCCCACTGGATGGTTCTAGCAGCTATGGCGGCGGGCTCCTCCTTGGTTTTGGCCTTGGGGTCCTCTTCGGCCTCGGCTTCGTCCTCCCCTCCCTCCGTGCCAACCTCCGTCTCCTCTCCGTCGTCGTCGTCGTCTTCGTCGTGCTCAGCGTCTCCTTCGTCCGAATCCCCGCCACGGTACTGGTCGTCGTTCTCCTCATCTTTGCCTCCCGATCTCCGCCGCCAGCCGAACAGCCAGCTGGCGAGTTTGTAGAAGCAGCTGGAGGTAGCATGCTCACGCTGGCAGCGAGGACACTGCTGGTGCGTGTAATAGCGACGGCCCAGCGGGGCCTGCTTGAATTGGGCGGTGTAATGGCCACACAGGAAAAGAATTTCGAAGATTTTATTGCGGTGGGCGGCGTTGCGATCAGGGTGCTCGAGATCTTTGTCGCCGTTGTTAAAGACGGGAGGAGTGGCGCGCAGCGGAGGAAGTGGGTTGTGGCTGCCGGCATGGATGGTATATCCGGACGTGCGGGCTGGAGTAGTGGCCTCGGCCGGGCTGCCGAACACCGAGAGACGGGGCTTCTTGGTGGTCGTCGGCATGGAGGCGAGATTGTCTTCGCTATGGCTCGAGACGGCGACGGACGACATGACTGGCGGGCTGCAGTGGATAGTATCCGAGAGAGGGTTCGTGTAGCAGAGGCGAGGCGGAGGAGGTTGATGAGATGGTGTCAGCGGGGGTAGTTGGCGAGGCAAGGGACAGGAAGTGACAAAAGTAAGGTGAGGGCGGAGGCAAGGAGAAGCGAGAACGGTCGAGGCTTTGGAGTAATGGATTGGGATTGGCAGCGCATCTAGAGTTGTATTGCATGCTCGCTGTGTGACAGGCAGGAAGTGTCCGCGAGAGCTGTGGCCTTCAAGGTGGCCTCCAGACAACCACACACAAGGCTGCATACACCATCAAGCACTCGCCCTGATCCCAACACGACGCTGCTGGCGAGCCTGTTGCCGGAATTGCTGACAGCTTCAGTGAGTAGTGAGTGCGTCTTGCCTTGCACCGATCTGGGTGGGCCGTATAGTAGGAAGAAAGAATAGCCTGCCAGTTCTTAACGGCACTTGGGAACCCACCTCCCTACACCCTACGTCACCGCCCACTTAACCGCTCTCACCAGCAAACACCCGCCCCGAGACCAGGTCACTATCCCCGCCTTGCCCCGACACCCACTGCTCTGCGCCAAGGCCAGCCACAGCCACTGATATCTGCCCAAAGGCAAAAGAAAGCGAGGACTCTCTGTCAGGAAATTGAAGCCTGGCCTCTCGCGGGCTATCAAAGCTTGACAGGCGGAAGTACTAACCACTATACTAACAGAGACAATTACAATGAGTAATCCAGGTTTAAAGTTAGGAACCGAATGCTGCCCGCCTCCGGCCAGGCGAGCTCGGTAGCTGTTGGAAATGCTTCTCGCGGCGTTTTACGTATTGGGTGTTCGCCGAGACGGTTGTTTGGATTTGGCGCGTGTGCCTTGGAGTTTGTTGAGGACACGACTGCGTAAGGCGCAAGCGGGGAAGTGTGAGAGGAGGACCGTTGCTCTGCGGGCTCTTTCCTTTTCTCCTGTTCTATACGATTGAATACAACGAAGTTGTGAGCCATTCGAACGACCAGTATCCATACGCCTTGTGTATCCTCATCTCATACGGCATTCAGACCGATCGAACTCCTATCGTTCATTCCCATCTGCATTGCCAATCGGTATTATTTCAATAGTAGCCCGCCGTGCGGGGTCAATGAGAAGGAGAAGCACTGACCTGGGGATCCGGTAAATGTCCACCGGAGGGGCTCTTGCATATGTCGTTTGATCCCCGCTTCGACACGGTCACACGGCTGCCGCTGTCGCCGCGGCAGCTCTGTAGGACTCTGCAGCAGCCGTCACAGGCCGCGACCCCTCCCAACCGGCTGCTTTCCGTCACCTAACGGATCCGGGGCTGGGCTGCTCTTACTTGGGGATCGCTCGTTCGACTCTGCGTATCTTCTCAACGGCGTAGGCACGTGGTACCAGACTGGCGGGTCTCATCTAAGTGTCCTAGGATTGCAGTCAGCATCTTGTTTGCCATGGCTTGGCTCCTGTGCACCTGCCCATGATGTCGTTGCCCAGACGTCCACCCAGACGTTTCTCGAGGTTTGAGTCGGAACAAGAGAACGCACACCAGACACCACACCAAACTCCACACCAGACAGGCAAGCGACAGACAGACTTTCTATACATCCCGCGAGTCGGAACTTCTCTCGATGACAGGCCGCTTACTAGCGCCCCTCATGCCGTCGCTGCGAAACACTAGCGGGTACAAGCAGAGAAACAACAACAAAGCGCTAATAGCTCAGTTGGGAGAGCGTCAGACTGAAGCGATTCGGTCCTATCCACTATCCGGGGTAATCTGAAGGTCACCCGTTCAATCCGGGTTTGGCGCAACGATCCTTTTGTCGCATCCTTCTAGCCGTACAGAAGAGGGTGGGGTTTATTTTCTCCGATTTCGTCAAGGCAGAGAACGAAAGGGGGATAATTTTGGGAGTGTGAATTGACCAGTGTTTATCCGATTGCCCGAAAAACGTCTCAAAACAAGGTTGAAACAAGCTTAAGCAAGTATTTAGGACCAATCATTATCATACACTTGCACTGCCATGTACTGCCTTCCCGTTACACTACACTACACTACACTGCAAACTCTTTCCATCCCTCCAACAAGCCATCCGTCAGCTTCGACACCACCGCCCAGCTGGGCAGGAACCGCTCCACCTCCCCGAGCGCTGGCAAGAGTGCTTTATCGTTCGCGTCACTCCAGAGGCACACAACGCGTCCCTGCATCTCTCCGTCTCCCTCGACTTCGACGTTCCACTGCGCGTCCCACGACCGGCTCCAGAGGCGAATCTCGTGCGCGCCGTTGGGATGGATGGGTTTCCCCATCACCTTGGGGTGCTTGCCGACGATATGGATGCTCGTGACCGGGTTGACGAAGATCAACTTGCAAGCGCGGCTGTTGGCAGGCGTGACCACGAAGCGGCTCCGCGTGGCGGAGAGTCGCGTCGCGTTGAGCGATAGCCACGCCGCCGGGTCCGTGACTCCTGGTACAGGCGCAGGGGCGAGCGCCGGCGACCATTCTACCCTGGTGAGGCCGACCCGGAGCGGGTCTGGGAGTGCGGTGATGTTGGCGCCCCACGCCGAGGGAAGGTGGTCTGTCACAATGTCGCTGACGAAGTTGGGGTGGCCGACGAGGTAGGCGGAAGTGTTGCCGCTGGTGAGGTTGACGGATTGTTGGAAATAGACCTTGAGGCGTGCATCGGTGCTGAAGGGGAAGGCGGTGAGGTTGTACAGAAGGGTGGCTAGGAAGACGAGGAACACGCAGAAGGTGACGTGGTAGGTGATGCGATGGTAGAAGGGGGAGCCTGGGAGGAGTATCAACACGGATAGGCCCGCTACCATGAGATAGAAGGTCAAGGTGCTACTGCCGTCGGCACCGGTTTGGTTCGTGGCGGTAGAGAGGACCAAGCCAACGGAGACGGTGAAGATCAAGGGTAGAGGCACGGACAGCAGGAACTGTAGAATCCACACCCAGGTTGGCATGTCCTTGCTCCAAGCTTGCTCGCGGCCAAAGACACCCTCAAGCGCAGTGGGGTCTTCTTCTTCCTCCTCTTCCTCTTCTTCTGCAGTACCATTGTAGTTGCTGTAACCGCCGAAACCCGGCAGTCTTCCACGGCCGCGGGGGTTGAGGGGCGACCGTTCCGTGGCGGCAATTTCCTCGTCCTCGCTGTCCGGATTCGGTTCGGTTGGCGGTGGAGTAGGTTTCGACGGCAACCCGAAGAGCTCGAGCAGTGAGATCCAAGCGGAGAAGAATACTCCCGAGTAGGAAACAAGCACCCAATACCCGCTGGCGATATGCTTGCGATCGATCGAAGCGGCGACGGCAATCATGATCGCCCACCAGAGCAGCCACTGCTCGATGAACGCGTACCCACGTCCCAGCGCTGTCGGCCGTACCGTGTCTGCGTCCGCGCCGCGAAGGACAAACCACGCCAAACTCCACCACAGCGCCAGAAACATGGACCATACCGTGTACTGGCTCGAGTAAGCGATCATGGGATTGACCTTGTGAACGAGGAAAGCGAGTCCGATGGTTGCTCCCGTGGCGATGATGAAGGCGACGGGGAAGCGGAGAAGACCGCGCCAGCCGCGCGTGGTCCGGGCGTTGGAGGAACGGCGAGGCTGAGGGACCAACGGGGTGTTGCTGAGGTAGTAGAGCTTGTTGTTGGTGTACAGGAAATAGGTCGTCAGGGCCATGAGGACGAAGGGTACGACGATGAATGTGATGGAGAGCGCGAACAATGTGTGCAGGCGGAGGACGGCAAAGGAGCGACCGAACAGGTCAAACCAAACACCGGTGTGCCCAGTACCCGCGGGAGGGCCGCTGTCGCGATCGAACTGTCGAGTGGTGTCCGAAGTCGCAGCTTGGAGGGTCTGCAGTGAGGACCCGAGCATGTGCCAAAGCGATTCCTTCGATGAATGCTTGACATCGTCGTCCTGCGTGTGGTATCTGCTCCTCGGCTCCCAGAACGCCACATCCAATCCTCTCATTCCCAATTGCTCCGTGAAGATCTTGTAATCTGTCTGACTCTTGACCAAGCCCTGTTTGAACCCATCACTGGCAACGACCGTTCCGAGCGGGCGTTTGCTGTGCTGATACCATCTGGTCACTTCGGCATCCGTGGACCTGAAGAGTATAGCACGTCCGCCGGCGCCAGCGCCCTCTAAGTTGAGGAACGAATGCGAAAGATTGGCCATCGGATGGATCGACCACGCTGCCGCTCCGTTCAAGTAGTCCTCCTCGCCGTTGTTGAGCAGTGCGATCAGTCCACGCTTGATCCTCCCATCCCCTTTCCGACTCTGGTGCGTGAATGCCTGGATGACCTGCAACACCGAGACCACTGCCATCCCATCGTCCGTGGCTCCATATCCGGTGGAAACACTATCGTAATGTGCGTTGACCAACACCGGGCTAAGTGACGCGTCGGAGCCGTGGACGTGGACGACGATGTTCGTTCCCTCGAAGTACACGCTCAGCCCACTCGCCGCCTCCGCCGCGTACAGAACGTTGCTCTCATTATCGTCGACGATATCGACGACGCCATCGTAGCCCGCTTCGACGTTGCGCTTCACGATGTCTTCGATGCGGTTGATGAGGTATCGGCGGACCTCATCGTTGCGTGCCGAGTTGTATGGCCGGAATTCTTTCGTCAGGACGCGTAGATCCTGCCAGGCCTGGGAGAAGTTGATGCCCCAGGAGGCGAGCTCACCGTGCGGCGCGACAGGAGGGGGGACGAGGTGCGTCCAGATCAGAGCGCCGAAGATGGTGAGGTAGGTGAGGACGCTCAGGATCGTGACTGGCGTCGGTCTGAAGGCGACGGCCTCTTTGAGAGCCATCGTAACGGCGACAGAGGTGGTTATGGTGAAAAGAGAGGGGGTTCTCCCGTCGTGGAGATTGGGTGTAAGTGGGCTCCTGACGTCGGCTGTTCAAAGTGGAGAGCGAGAGGAGCATTCCTCGCTCTTTCGCCGTAGGCACCTTCCTCTCGTTCGTATCGTTTGCGAGTGGGGCGTGTACTCGGTCGCAGGCGTACATACGCGAGGTGCGATCGAGACTGGTACCGTCACCTTCCCTGACCTTGGCAGCGACTTCCGTCCTGTCTGATTATTGACCGTGATGTCTCGGAGTGCCGATGACGCAATGCACCTCTCGATGAGGACGCAGCCGACCAGTCAGATGCGTCGGACGGGAGAATGTTACTCCACAGTGGCTCCATTGTCGCTATTCGACAGAGTGACACTTCATCGAATCCCCGACCACTCAGGAAAAATCCAGTCGGGGTACATATCGGACTGACAATGCCGAAGCGAACTGCTATCTTATCGCGATGATCAAGATGTGATTTAGTGTTGCGACAACTACATTAATTGCAGGATAGAGTGTCTTGGTGTCTAAAAAAAACCTACATGCAGATAACCGTTTGGAGACGGCGAGAGATACATACATCACTTCGAAAGCACAAAACATATTGGGATGTAACGACTGATATGAACTATACAGATACCCTCCTAAGGGAGGGGTATCACGGTTCGAGGTTCCGTACTAAGGGCCATCGACAACGAAAATACTTTTATACTGAATTTGCCCACAATCTATGCCAAGACATCGACAAGCTCCTCTGATTATCACTAATATTACCGATTTAGGAAGGTAAGCCGCATACAATACAGGGCTGCCACCAAAAACACCACATTGCGAACTCTTATACATATCTCGACCAACACAACCCCAAATGGGAAAAGGAATCCGTAGAATGGCCTACATATATTAATCTGTCATTTCACGGGGTTTAAAACTGATTATTTTTATTGGGTGGGGCAGAGCAGACGTCGGTCGGTGGTTCGTACAAGTGTCGCCACTTTATTCAGGTGCCTTGACAATGAGTGGCTCTGGATTTGAGGACTCTAACCGGCACGGTTTATATTTCAAAAGGAATTCTGTCTGCGAGTAGTGTAGTCGGCTTGCTAAGTGCCATCAGCTGGCTCGCGGGAGATGAACGGTTTTGATCACCCCTCGGGGGGCTTTGATCACAAGACAACAGCAACTGCACGCAGTCTATATGCAAAATAGAATATGATGCATATATGTATCTCTGTTAGTATAGTGGTTAGTATTTCCGCCTGTCATAACTGATTGACCGCGGGAGACCAGGGTTCAATTCCCTGACAGAGAGCTTTTCCTTTTGCTCACACACCAATTTTATTTGGTGTCCGGTGCCCATATTCCTCGATCGTGTACATAATAGGAACAGGACGAGGTGCTATAGAGATAGAACAGAGAAATATTACCACTATCGATCTCCTCCAGGAATATGACCGTTGTGCTACTACCTGGTGGTTGCACGCGGGCGGCGGGGTGGTGCTCTAGTGGTCACGGACAGCGGTAGTACCTGATCCTAGACCATAGGGGAAAGTATCGCGCTCTTGGCGCCGAAGATGGTCTTCCGGATAGCGCCCTTGCGTTTTCGCTTCGAGGAAGCAGTCCGCGGGATATAGTGTTGTAGGTACCAGGACAAAAAGGATTGGACGGAGCACCAAAAATGGCCTTTTCAACTATCGATATCGCAACCCAAATGCGTCAAAGACAATCGTGGACGACCAGGAAAACTCCATAACTGTGTAGATAATAACATAAGTGGTTGGTAAGTAAGTAAGTATGTAATTGCAGTTATAAACAGTTGTGGTTGAGTAATGCGGCACGGGAGAGGAGTTGATGGTCGGCATGTAACTCTCTGTAGAGGTGCCCCGTGCGAGGTCCGGTCACTCTTCAACGGTGTACAACACAACATCCTATGTTACCAACTCGAAAGCGGGGCCATAGGGATTCTACAGGTGAAGATTTTAACGGTTACAAGGACCAAATTTTTTCCACTAGACGAAGGGTGCGTTTTTGTTGCGAGAAAATCGCCATTCCTGGCGCAAAAAGAATACGAATTCCGTCCAATCCTTTTATCATGGCACTTTTACAACAGTATGTGGCGATTAGCAACCGCCCTTGCGGATTCCTCTTCGTGTAATTCGAAGTGCCCAATTGTAGACCATCGCGGTATGGCCGGTTTGAACGCTGCAGGGTCGGCAAACCGCTGACCAAGGTGAAACAGTACAAACAACTATCTCTTCACTCGCCATGGCGGGCCCACTGCTCCCCCCGGTGCTCGCGGGCATCCGTGGCCGGCATCTTTGGCGAATTGCTTGTTCAGGCTGGCTGCACCCCAGGTAACTGGAGGATGGTTATTACCACAGGTCACCGGACGATAATTCCGTTCGACACCGTTGTCGGACCAGCTCTTGCTAAGTGCGAAAGTGCGCCGAATCGGCTCTCGTGATGGTATTCGGGGTGCTTCCGGCAGCTGCCCGAACGAGCCGAACAAGCTTCCGCTTGCTTCGGACAAACTTCTGCACCGCTGATCGATACATCTAACATCTGAAGAAGAACGGTTGGCTCAGCCGGGTAGGGTGAAAGTTTACGAGATATTTCCCACGGCCAGGGCTTTTTCATGGCCTCGAAATTCCTAATCAGTTTGACTGAACTTCTTAGGTTGAAAATCAGAGAACAGCGTGTCATCTGTTTGCACTTGCCCTCTAGTTGTCGAAGCTGAATTATCTTGAAGCGTTCATCGTCTCCACGATACACCGCCGACGACCGCTGTTCGAAATGACCGTCCTGAGCACAACTCGATCCGCTCGACCGCATTATGTGTGTGCCCTTCCAGCGTCCCCGCGATGGGGCCCTCTTAGTGACCGGCCTATACCCAAATACCATCCGAACGAGATACCGCCGGACGGTTTACACATTCTAGGGGTTGCCCCACAGCCAACTCGGTCATCTGGAGATAAACCGGTTTTATCTCGCCAGCCATCGTCGATTGCTAGTCCCGACCGCTATCACAGCACAAGGGACGGCGATATAGCAGCTTCAAGAAGAGCAAATCCCCACATTCCCGCCACCCAAGAAATACCTGCTTTCCGCATCCGGCTTGCTCCGGAGAAGAATTAGCAGAATAAATAGTCCCTTTTCACGCGATTGGTCATGGCGGACGACCAAAACAATAATGCTCCGGGGGATGTAACCATGCTGGAGTGCCTCGTGGAGGGTGGGTTCGATATTTCAGCCGAAAATCTCGACGCTTTCGACGAATGGCTTCGAGACCCTAACAACAACGGCCCCCCTCCTGGAGGAGACCCGGTCATCGACGAGACATTGTGGCCAGACGGCGGCAGCCAGGCAGACCACGGACAGGAGCCTGATGTCGCCTACTATCCGCCTCTCCTCCTTTCCGAACTGTCCAACCCGCCCGCCCCGAGTGGCACTCAGGATGGTTATAACATTGACCCTTCACTCTTGGGACTACCACAAGACTACACAGATCTGATGGCTATAGACGATGAATTCGGTCAACCCCCCCCGCTTACTACTGAAGAATATGAGGAATTACTGGCCGATGACTCATATGAGAACGAAATATTTGGCTCCCAATGCGGCGCCGACAACGGCCTAGCCCCCAACCCAGATCTCCTCCCAGACATCCTCAGGCGTCTCCCACTACCTCCCGCCGCGTTCGGTAGTCCTAGCGTACAAGAGGGCACCCAAACCCCTAGGGCGGCAGCCGGCCCATCCAATACCGGAGGCCGAGCCTTGCAGCCACCATCAGACAGGAGGCTCGGAGGGCGTGGTGTTATCACAGCTCCAATACAGCGCACTGGAATAAACAAACCCAGGAGAAGGCAGCTTCCTCCTCGAGCCCCACTTATAGTACCCCCTCCGCCATCCTTCTGGGGGCCCCAGGGGCCGCCTGTTCCTCGACCCCAAGCAATTGCACACCCTCCGCCTCCTCGTATTGCTCCTCCTCTCCAACGTGCTCCCCCTCCCCCGGCGAATCCAGCGGCGCTAGCAGCAGTAGTACAGACAGCACGCCTGGATCACTTGACGAGAAGGATTGCGGAGAACAGGGTTAGGATCCACAGGATGCGGCAGAAGAGGGCGCAGGACGCCGAGGACACCGACGAGATCCTCGTTCTCGTCATGGAGAACGAGGAGATGCGGTCCGCGATCGATAGGATGCTCAATGCAGGCGTGGATACGCCGTCGCCGCCGTCGCCGCCGTCACCGTCACCGCCCCATCGCTTGGCGGATGTGGTAGCTCAGGCAAGAGGGCACATGGAACTCGGGTTGGCGCTGGAAAACCGCACCCAGGAGCACCTCGCCCAACAGGGCGGCGCAGCTGCCACTCCCCCCGCCGACCCAATTGCCCTCCCTGCGACTCCTGCCGCGCCTCCCGCCGCCCCAGCTGCGCCCCCCGCACTTGGTCCTGCTCCTGTCCCCGCGCCTCCCCCCGCGCCTGGCCCCATCCCACAGCCATGGGCACAACAACAGCGGCAGCCACCGCCGCAGGGTGTCAACCCGCAGGCATGGACCGGGCCGATACCACCGGCGTGGGGCCTCCCGACCGGCCAGCTCCGTTCAGCCGGTGTGCCCCAAATTCACTGGCACCCGGTTTCCCACCGGCCGCTGGGGTTCCCGCGAGATATGCGCCGCGCCCGTCAATGGTACTACGGCTGGCTCGTCAACGCGCCCCATGTAGCAGCTGATCACGGAGACGAACCCAAACACTGGCAGTGTTACTTCTGTACGTTTCCTCCAAACAACCCCCCCACCCTCCCCTTTCTGACTAGCTGCTGCTCACGCGGCATTCAGGCGGAAAAACCTTGCCGTATCGACAGATCTACCATGCATACGCCCACCTGGAAAAACACCATGGCCTCGCGAAGAACAACTTATAAGCCCGGCAGCTACGAGATAGCTACAGAACTTGACAAGACCCTCAACGTTTGCCAGACTAATCCGTGATATGGTAAGTGCAGACTCCGCGCGTAATTAATAACGTCGTTGGTGCTAGGGGTCACCTACTTCCACCTCAACGTAATGGTTTATGGGAGATATATTATTGAATAGGACTGGATACGTCTTGAGGATGTCCAGCGAAGATGTAATCTGAATATTGTCATGCTGCTGGAGGCACCATATAGTTGTCAGAAAAGACCCTTTGACGCAGAGCAAATAGCACTCTCAGAGGACCTCGAGATGCAACTTCCCGAGGACCGTTGGAGCCGAAGGAGTTTCCGTGATGGAGTTGTCTCATTGGCAGGTGTGAAAAGGTACATATCTGCGGAAAGGGATTAGAGGAAAGAAGGGTCGCTAAAATGAAGCCAATAAAGCCTTGTTCCCGGATGCATGCTTCAGCAAAAACATGACCGCAATGTGATCTGTCGTTGCTTAAGCGGTAAGATTCAGAGGCACCGTGCAGGACACTTCGGGCGGAGTGGCCTTTCCATTCTATAGTTAAGTGAAATTGAATCTCTCCGAGATTATGGATATGAACTGAGTCGCGCTCTTCTGCCACCTTCATTCATTAATTAGTACTCGTATGCGACCATATTTGATCATGGCGAGGCCGAAGGACGAAGGGTCCTACCCGTTCGACGTACCCGATTTAGATTCTGATTATTGGGACACCGTCCAGAGACGCTTCCTCATAATGAATTTATTAGGGCATTGGTAGTGAACGCACGCACTGAGGCCTGCTGATACCTAAGGAGGAGAGGTAAAAAGAAGGTTTGCACCTGCCGTCCGTTGCCCCACGCATGTATGTATTCAGTGGTAGTGGGGTCGGCTCCCGTTTCATCCGCTGCGACCTCGCTCGCTCTTCTGCCACCGGCGACTCGGCTATGATAAGATTAGTATTTTGCGGGGTACAGTATGTATCTGGCTCCCTATCCGGCTGGCTACTATAGCCAACGCAGAAGCGAGATGCATGAGAGCGGTCTCTAATTCCACACCACCACCACACCGATCGTCTTCATAGCAGACATCTGTTCATAGGCCAGCCCTTGCCTTAACTTCCGCCAACAGGTATCCCGCTCACTTGTACCTACATCATACAGACCAAACCTTCCTGTGCACCTTGCATGCTGAAAGACAGCGCTTTTCAGAGTTGCGGAGCATTACCAATTCGACAAGGCGATAGACCATGCATGCCCTACCAGCCCTCGGGACTACAGTCCGAGTTAGATGTGCTCGTGGCTGGCGACTGCAAGAGCCGGAGGCGTTCGGATACCCGCCCACAGCCCACAGCAAAAATCGACGATTGGTGGCTGGGATGTCTACACACGGTCACTGCAATGCCTCCGAGAAATGGAGCCTGAATCTCGTGATATTCATTCCGTTCTGTGGCATTAAGCCGTGTATCCTAACGCGAAAAAGCTTGTTTCTCCCTCATCGATACTGCTCGGAAGCCCAGTAAGGCTTACCCACGGCTGTAGATATGCTGCCGGTCGGCTAGTGCGAATCCAGAAACGGATGGTACCTAACAGGGAGGGATGGGGCCCGGGGTAGAGGCGCAAGGTGCCTCGGACTAGTGTTGGAATGCTTCTCACATGTTGTTTATATTTGGCGCTTGCGCCTTAGAGTTTGTAGAGGACACGATTGCGTAAGGCGCAAGTGGGGAAGTGTGAGAGGAGGATCTTTGCTCTGCGGGTTCTTTCCCTTTCTCCTGTTCTATACTTATCGAATACTACAAAGTCGTTGTGAGCTACTCGAACAACCAGTATCCATACGCCTTGTGGTTCCTCATCTCATACGGCATTCAGACTAATCGAACTCCTATCGTTCATTTCTATCCTCGTCGCTAATCGGTATTCTTTCAACACGTCCAGCTGTCCTGGAGCACTCAGCAGTACTGTGGTGGGTCATATCAGTAACAACGTGGATGGCCTTCTAACTTAACGCTGTTTGCTGGAGATGCGCAGGCCATACATCTTCGACCGGATATAATAGGCTCCGGGACTCCCATCGCCGGTAATGTTGCCAAATAAGTCGAGCCAGGAGTCACGTTCTTTAGCCTATTCGAGGAGATCCACAAAGGAGGGGTGGGCTGTGGATAGATTCGCCGGATCCGGGCGGTGGGAGCGTTCTACGAAATACCCTTGATCGAGGCGTAGGATACCTCCAACGGTGATTGGATTCTGATCTTTAGGTTGACCTGTGCTGCGCTGCGTAATAACAGACCCTAGGCAGTCACTTCGTGACCCACTGCGGTATCATATTGCAAGTTCCCCTTTGCCCTCCGCCCAGGCCTGTCCCAAGAAGATATGAAGCTCATCAAAGAAAAGACAAAAGAAAGAACAAAAAAATCGAGACTTGCCCCTTAATCCCTTCTGCAGATGCTATGAACGAGGGTGTGGGGGAGAAACAGAGGTTGTTCCTCACCTTCGGCACCCAGCTCCTCGGCCTCCGCCCCCCGCTCCTATTCCCGCTCCCACTCTGACGCGTCCTGTTGGAAATACTTCTCAACACTCGTGGCGATTATAGGAGACATGGGACGCTGAAGGGTTGACGCCGTGGAAGACGCTGGACGCTGGAAAGAGAAGTATTGTGTAACAGCGGTTCGCTCTGTACTCAGTTCTTTTCTTTCTTGTCCTTTCTTCCTTCCTTTTTCATCCTTAGACAACAGAGGTAGAATACGAGCGTCACTTCTTCCTCTCGTACAGTTCTATCTCCACCACAATCACTGCTCTTCTCACTACGATTCTCTCTCTCTCTCTCGTGAAGATCTCTCAGTTTCTGCAGTGATCCGGTAATTTCCCAACACCTCCCTCCCTACGTCTTCCCCAGCCAGCCCTCGCCTTCTCACATCCGTGGTGTAGAGGAAGTCAAGTAATGCCTGACTGCACCTCTCGACGGCAAGGAGGTCCCGGATCTTGAACTGGCTCTTCCCCCTCTCGCTTTCCTTCCACACCTCTGCTCACAGGACCTTCTGCTGGTCTTTCCATTCGGGACGCACCCCGAAGAGGTGATCCTGTGTCTGCGTCCTGCACGGGCACCACCAGCACTAAGAGGCGGGCCGGCTCTTCGTCTAATTGGGGTATTACCTAGTGGAGCAGTGGCTTGTCTTCAGCTCTTGGGGCAAACCCCTTGGAGCTGCCCGCAACCGTTCCGTCTAGGGTCTGTCTTCTCGGCATCTTGTACTTCTCCCTGGAGAGCCGGCCTCCATCCCATTGCCGGGCCTCCGCCCACCTCTCTTCTGACAACTCTCGCTTGAGGTGCGTAAGCAATCTGGGGAGTGGCATCGTGCGTGCCTCCACCCAGTCCGAGTATCCTAGACATTCCACCCCACGGGCGTCTGGCTCGTCCGTCGCGAGCTTGGCCCACTCATCGGCCTTCTCGTTTCCTGGGAAGCCCTTGTATGCCGGACACCACCGAATCTCGATGGCGATGTCTGGCCTGGCCTTCCGTAGCGCTGCGGTATGCTTTCTTGCCTGGAGCGCGCACATACGAGCCGCCGCCACAACTGTGAGCGCAAGTAGGACTTGGTACAAATTCTTACGGTAGTATTCCGATCGGAACTAAAATCAAACATACGGTTTAAATGCTATTCGCGGGGAACTTAGCTGCTGGCTGTGGAGTCCTTCAGAGTTGCGGAGCGATATACTGATTGGTGGGCATAGGAATCGGAACGGAAATATCCACATTCGTTTCGCTTTGTGCAGTATGTAGTTAAATATTCACCATGATATCCCTGCCTGCCTATCCAATTTTCGCGGGCACGTGGTTCCCACTCAATCAGCGCATAGAGAGAACATTAATTTATTTCGCGTACAGGCTTGTCAGACTATGGTGAACGATGATGATTGTCGTTAATCATACACCTAACTAGATTGTGACGATATTACACTGCCGCATCTTTTCCACTATCCAACCCTGACCTCGATCAGTCCGCAGACGGCTTGCTGTGGCTCCATGTCCTCCACCCGGCCTGTCTCCGGAAGGTGGAGCACACCTAGGGAATGACAAAGGAAAAGGCAAAAGGGAAGAAGGACATGAAGCAGTTCCGCGGCCTCCTCTCTTCCCACTCGCGGTATTTCCACTCTGACGTCTCGCTCTCAGCATTCTCTTTTGCCGGGCCCGGAACCCCCCCCCCCCCCAACATTCGCAGTGGAAAGGAAGCCCAGGAACACCCGGCCGCACCTCTCATCCACGAAGAGGTCCCTGATCTCGCCCCTTCCAGACTCCCTCCGCACTTCCGCCCAAAGTATCTTCTGCTTGTGCTTCCACCGGGGGCAACTTTTAAGAGATGTTCTCGGGTTTGAATTTAATACGGCACCACCCACACTTGGCCGTTGGGCTGTTGTCCACTGCAGATACGGACCTCAGGACGTGTCCCGCCGAGACTATAGCGAACCAGAGAGTGTGACTTCAGCATCCGACCTATCTATATCACGGCAAATGACAGCAAGTTTTTCTCACCGCCCCAACTAGTGGGGAAGCCCCCCATTAGTCAGTACGTTGCGGCACCATTTGAATACCAACTATGGCGAACGAATTATGGGGTGACTGCGAACGAGATTCTAGCGCGTCGTGAGATCTCATGAAGATAAGTCTTGGTCGTCTCATCTCTGGATATCAGCCCTCCCTTAAGTTTCCCCTCGACCCGAAATCTCAGAGTCTTTACCATCCCTCAATACATACGCCTCGGGTCGCCTTGGGGTCTAGACACAAAAACCAAAGCGACCACCCCGCCTCGAGAAAAGACAACATGCAGTTACCCACTACCGCGCCAGTGCTGAAATTGGTTCAATCCTATCGGAGACCCTCCCCGCTCCGCCCTCCTGCCGCGGCCTCGAGCAGCATGCCCAGCAGCCTCCTGAGCGATTCCAACAGTCCGATAGCAGAGGATTTCGACACCGGCAACCACAGCCACCACAGCGACGACAGTCTCAAGCACATGCACAAGTTCACCAAGGACAAGAGCAAGCTCACCAAGGACAAGCACGCCATGACTCCGAGGCCCTGCGACGTGCATGCCGAGGTACACCAGCAGGTGTTGCACACGCTTCAGACCCTTCCCAACTTGGAGGAGGAGTTCCCTTTCACCGCGGTTTCGCACATCCTCGCCCAGGTGCGTCCGCTGCTGACGCCGACTGCCGCCTGCATCGTCTGTGAGCTGGCGAACGCTAGCAACTGGCTCTTGGTCGGATTGCTCGCTCGCGACTACGACAGGTCCGACATCGTCTACAGGGTCTTCGAGGCTATGGTCTGGGAGGACATAGACGTCGAACAGGTCCTTCCCCACGTCCTCGCTGCCAGGAAGAAGGGCGCTGCTACCGGCCAGGCGGCTGCTCCCGACGAGCCCGACGGCGGCGACCTCCAGAAGGAGAAGAAGAAAGGTTGGCGCCGTCGCATCATCGACGCCGGCAAGATGGTGCTCGCCAAGTTGAAGGGCCGCAAGAGGAAGCCCAAGGTCGTCGGAGACAATCCCGGGGCCGCCGGAGGGAACTCGCTGGCTGTCGGGGACCACGCCCACGACTTCGGAGAGGACTTGCACGTTACCGTGAGCGACGGCCAGACCACCGGGGAAGACGAGGGCGCGGTGGAAGCTGTCCTGATGCTCTAGAGCGTGTCCGCAGGAATATCGGACCTGGGGTTCAGCAAAAAGTATATCGCACATTTTTCTGTCTGGAGTCGGTCGGAAATTACCGGGGGGGGGGGGGGGGGGGGGGGGGGGGGGGGGGGGGGGGGGGGGGGGGGGGGGGGGGGGGGGGGGGGGGGGGGGGGGCGGCGGGGGGGCGGGGGGCCGGGGCGGGGGGGGTAATTACCCCCCCCCCCCCCCCCCCCCCCCCGATTACCCTACCTCTCCTCTAGTCCCTGCCCCTAATACAAGTCTGCGCCCCCTGGCTGACGTCTGGTCTTCCTTCCATCTTTTGATTTTCTGTGCCGTTGCGTGCCAGTGCGTGACCATGTCCCTTTCCTGTAGCCCATCATTTCCCACCAGCACACACCCAGCCCCAAACCGCCGCCATGATCTATCGAGGTCGCATGCGAGTATGAATAAACAAAAAAAACACCCAGCCCCAAACAGGTGTACGTAGGACTGTAGGTACGGACGTACCAGCGGGGGCACATGTGGGTGTTTGCGGCAGGCAGTGTGTAGTATGTGGGTTGTCTCTCGACGTGGTTTGTCCGAGTCTGCGTTGCTGTCCCGATGTCGGATTCCACCGGCCTCTCGTTCCGTTCGCAGCCATGATCTATGGGGTCGGGTGCTGAGATGATGAAACAGAAAAACCCGTTCCATTCTCCGAAGGCTATGCATGTTGCGATTTCGCTGTCGAGCTACGCTACGATCCTGGGTATCTAGTATGGACGAGGGGACGGTGCGGCCAACTGCGCGCGACGACGGCAGAATCCGCAGAGCAGCCGCCCTTCGTCTCCTTTTCTCCACCGCTTCTCTACGCGCGTCTGTCTAGGCCAGCAGGGCAATCACGGGGGATGCGGGTGCCACAGCGTGTATCGTCGGACGCTGGCCCGAGGAGTGTGCAGCTCAAGACTTGCTGTACGCGACGTCTGCTGTCGTGATAACCTACGGCGTCAGCGAGGACTTCTGGAACTTTTTTTTTTGTTTAATCACACTCGCATATGCCATAACTCTTCGCCCTGTGTCTCGGCCACTGTCCACCGGCCTCGATCAGTCCGCAGGTGGCTCGTTGTAGCTTCTTTTGCGCTCCGCCCTGGCCTCCCAAAGATGCTAAACATCGTGCAATCACCCCCCTGCCTCCTCTCTGCTCGTCCGCCTCCAACCTCTCTGTCCCTTCCCTCCACTCGCGCTCCTGGAGCTCCGCCTCCGACCCCTACTCTGCACGCCTTTTTCTATAAGAAGGACGCCATTTTCCCTTCTTTTCGCGTTAGCAACGTCGCCTTCGCCCACATCGCCCGCCATTTTTTCGGAAAATTCCACGTTCCTTTCGCCCCCCGCGGTCCTCCCCACGTCCTCGCCCTCGTCTCGGCAAAAAACGCGACGCTTGAGACACGTTGTGGAGGTAAGTACTGATGATTTCGGTTGTTTTTGCTGATCCTTCATGGCGTGTCGCCAAGCTTAGCAGCTTGAGCCTTGTTTTTTTTTTTTTGTTTGTTCATTACTCGCGTGCGACCTATAGAGATCATGGCGAGATTATGTACAGTCCGTTTCCTGTCCGCTGTCCGCGCAGTGGCGGCACGTTGCGAGCCCCTTTGCCCTCCGCCCAGGCCTGTCCGGAGAAGACGTGATGCGCACCAAGGGAATTGCAAAAGAAAAGACGCCGAGCGGGAGTGACGGACAAAAGAAGGACAAAAACAAAAGATCGCGCAGTCCCCCCTACTCCTCTCCTGCAGACTCCATGAAGGCCGGCGTGGGTAGGAACAGCGGTGGTTCCTCCCCGCCCGGCCCCTCAGCCCCCGCTCCCTGCTCCTCCAGCCACTCCCGCACCTCCAGCTCCGACACCGCACTCCAGCATCATCCTCCTCAGCCGGCACCCGTAGCTTGAGCCTTGATGAGGCTCGAAACACGTCCCTCGCAGGTCGCCTCCGCTTCCCCGCGTGCCCATCCGCCTTTCCGTCTCGCCGGCCACCCGTCCTCTCCAGGCCCACTCCTCGCCCAACATCCGTGGTTAATATCGAGGTTTTGTAGGTCCGGGCGTGCTTAGGTCGTCACGGCAACAACCACTAGAATGCCACTCGACTCTAGGCTAGTCCGAAATCGTCCACGCGTAAGCACGCCCGGCGTACGCTCAGCGCATAATAAGCAACGGACGAAAGCCAGGCGTGCGCATCATGCCAAGATGTAAACAATCCAGCTGATTGGTGGATTCAACCACAGCCCTGTCGAGGATGAAAAAGTGGGGGCAGCTTCGAACTCTACATCATCGCCACCGCCGTGACAGAATGTTTGTCCGAGATCGACGAAGCTCATGCGTTTCTATTTCTCTTTTCTGATGCTTTTTTTTCTAGTAGATTCCGTCGTGGGCACAGACGGGGCCGCGATAGAGCAATATTATCCTATATAGGCTTGCTGAGGTGTCGCGAACTCTGCTCAGGTCGCGCGACAGTGGAAAGTGGGGAGTTCTGTTCTGTTCTGTTCGTGGACGGTGTACTGTTGCGGGGAAGCTGTGGTAGTATTCATACTTCTCCCGTGATGCGAGAACCCGCTCATGCTTTGGCTTCCGGCCCCTCTTTTCCGAGATTTCTCGCTTCAGGTGTGCAAGGGATCTGGGAGGAGGCATTGGCCTTCTGCCATGACGGTCTGCAGATTCCAGCCATTCCACTCCATGGGAATCTGGTTCGTCTGTTGCCAGCTTGGCCCACTCATCAGCCTTCTCGTTTCCGGGAATGCCTTTGTGGGCCTGACGCCATCTGATCTCAATCGTGACATCCGGTCTGGCTTTCCGAAGCGTTGCAATGCACCTCCTGGCCTGGATTGCATGTATCTGACCGGGACCAGGTTCTTCTATGGCCATCCGCTTAATGGCAGCCTGGGAATCCGTGAAGATCGTGACCCTCTCCGGAGTTGTGTCGATTTGTAGCTGTGTCCAAGGCCCTAGCGAGGGCAGCACATTCTGTATCGTGGGCTTCTTGGTTATAGCCCATGTGGGCTTTAATACCCACCCAGCGTTGGCCGCTCTGCCACACAACAGAATATCCAGCAGCTCCAATGTCGAGACGTGATCCACCCGTGAAAAAGGTAAGGCCTGGCCTGGTTTGTCTGCCTCCTCCCTACCTAAGGCTTCATCCGCAGGCAGCCATCAGACGGATGGCATCGGACGGGAGGCCGGACTTCCAAAACGAAGGGCCGCATGCCTAAGAGCCAGAAGCCCGATGACGCGCTGGCTGGCAGCACCAAGAGACTCGCCTCGCGGTTCTACCAGATCAAAGACAGGGCACTGCCTGACCGGCGCAGTATCTCAACTGGACGAAGAATCGGACCACCCCGCAATGCTAGTTGTGCCAGTAACCACACCAGACTCGGGAGCACCTCTTCAAGGAGTGCCCTGAGTTGAAGGCCCAGCAGAAGATACTGTGGGCGGAGGTGCGGAAGGAGACTGGGAAGTGGAAGAGCCGGTGGAAGATCCGGAACCTCCTGGCGGACGAGAGGTGCGGGCGGGCGGTACTGGACTTCCTCTCCACCACGGATGAGGGAAGGCGGGTGCCGGCCGAGGAGGACGCAGTGAGTGAGGTGTCAGAGGCGGAGCTGCGGGAGTTCTTGGGGGAGCAGGGGGCGGGGGCCGAGGAGCCGGGTGCTGGGGGGACTCCACTGTTCCTGCCCACGCCTGACGTCATGGCGTCCGCAGGGGAGGGCTAGGCGGTTTCATTTGTTTTCTTTTTTTTTCCCTGTTCGCGTTTCTTTCCCTTTGTCATTTCCTTGGTGCGCATCACTTCTTCTTGGGACAGGCTTGGGCGGAGGGCAAAGGGGAGCTCGCAACGAGCCGCCACTGCGCGGACAGCGGACAGGAAACGGATTGTACATAATCTCGCCACGATCTAGATAGGTCGCATGCGAGTAATGATTAACAAAAAAAAACCCCCTACGGCTTCATCCCCCTGCAGCAGATCGGCATTGAGTGGCTCCGGATCATCTGAGAGAATCGTGGCTTCCATTCTACCTGAGTATCAATAGCACACACCAGTCGTTGGCCAATACCCGATGCAGCACCCATGATTTCCTTAGCCTGCTACCCTGTGGCATGCTGAGCAGCCGCAGGCCGAAACTTCGCTGTCGGTTCTCCAGCTGGGTAGTTGCCGGTCTGAGCCCCGACTCCATCAGTGCTCCTAGGTTGGTAGTCCGAAAATAGCCTGTTATTGCACGGGCTTCCCGATTAACCAGTAGCTGTAGACCGTTGGCCTGACCTATGGTACCACGAATCTGGTCACCCTTCCACCAGACCTCGGCACCAAACATTGCGACAGACTGGTCACAGGCCAACACGACCTTTCCGCAGTTGGCTAGCGAGAGACGCATCTGCCAAGTGGAGGACTTCTGGAACGTCACGCCGGAGAAGCTGGCAGTGATGCTCAAAGACACCACTTCCCCCTTGCCCACCAGCTTGAACTGTGAAATTCCGTCTTCGAGGATAGTGATACAGCTCCTCGTGTTGCGGCCACTGCTTGATGTCGTACTGCCGCTGACGTAGAGGCGCGCGTAGCAGCCCTTGCGTGCTCACAGTAGCATGTCACAGTAGCGGTGATGGGAGCTGGTTTTGTTTGTTTTTCGTTTAATCATAATCGCATTCAGCTTATGTAGACGATGGCGGCGTTATTGGGGCCGGTTAGTTCTGTTTGTACCACGTATCGTGTGCATGTCCGGGCCATCGTGGGCTATTGTAATTCGGTACGGAATGAATACGAATTCGATCATAGACGTTTCTCGTGGCGATTCGGATCAATGAACGGTGGGCATTCCGATGCCACCATGCTGAACGTCGAGGAGGCGCTCACGGCTAAACAGTACCATGGCTTTCGGGTTTGCACCAGTATTTTATCCCACGATTCCCTTTTCCCATTTCGCATCCCTCCAATGTATATACAGCACGCACCACCGAAGCATATCCTACACCGGGCGCACTTCCCGACTCTCAGTGGGGCGCTACTTTGAGCCCAGCGCGCCCTTGACGTTCGCAGCAACGCCGTCGAGGATGCCGGTGCCCTGGCCGACAGAAGTTTTTCCCAGCGTCGCCTGCTCCTGCGCTTTCTGCAGTGCCGTCAGCTCGCATTCCTTGTCGCCTGGTAAGCAGAGGGTAACCCACTGCCTTTTCGCCAGAGAAGATGCCACCCAGCGACGACGACGTCGGATGGTTCGCGGCTGTCGCCGTCGCCCCCGTGCCGCCGCCGCGCACAGCTGTGTTCTGGTGGTTCGTCGAGGAGGTGGACATTCTGCGTGTATGTTGTGGAGCAGAGCGTGGTGTGTGTGGCGGTAAAGTGGGGTGGATGGAGCGGCGGAGTGAGGAAGCGGGTGGGGGTGGACTATATACCGTCGTCGGCGCCGCACGTCATTGTCCACAAAAGACTACGTCAGTGTTGGCGACAATCGGAGATGCCGTCATCGCTTAGCACTCGGATCATCCGTTTACGGAATTTGGAGATAGTTGCATGCAATGATGATTAACGAGGCTGGAAGTCACGGTCGGACGCTGCTGGCGCCTTGCACACGAGGGCATACCAGGGAACGAGGAGGCGGACGAATCGTCGGAGCTGGCAGCGGACGAGCCAGATGCTCACGGTGTGGAACACTTCCGAGCTGGGCGGTACGGCGACCACCCAGGTCATTGGCACACCTGAAGCGGTCGATCACAGAGGTCAAGTGGCAGGAAGCAGAGGTATGGGCGGAGCCCAAGGTTACCGGAAAGAAATACCGGTACAGCCGACTCTGGGAACCTCGCCAGAAGCCGGACTCTGGCCCAGCGAACGCCAACAAGTGGCCGCCGCGAGGTATCGGAGTGGGAACTCCGGGAGTGGAATGGGAGAGAAGAGGAGTCGGAAGCTGTCTCTTGGTTGGGCTTTTCTTTTATACTTTCCTTTCTAACTTCTTTGCTGCGCTCTATCTTTCTCGGGACAGGCCAAGGCGGAGGACATAGCACACGCGCCGACAGGACGGAAACGGACTGTGTGTATCGCCATGATCCGGAATGGTCGCGCGCGACTAACGACAAAACCGGAGGAACTCTGATGTGCACAGGCGGCAACCCGCAGATGGCCGTTGAGCAACTGGTGTATGAAATCTGGGTAAACGGTGCTTCGACGATGCCGGCCGAGTGATATTTGGCAGCTGTGCGGCGAGATACATCGGTCACAAGCGCCACAGCCACAGTCAGCACGAACCAGTCTGTGTGGGGCCCGCACAGCAGACTCGCTGCACTCGCCGGTCGGCCGAGTATTGCCGGTCCCCGCATAGCACGTGTTGCGTCGCGCAGCTGGTCTATACACATCTCCCCCCCTTGTCAGGACTGACAGCTGACGCACCTCCGCGCACAGCCTCGAAGCCCTGGGTACTGACTGCCGTCCAAGCCCCGGTAAGCTGCTGGCCTCCCACCCGGACCACCTGGCGGTGGAGAGTGTGTGGCTCGTGTTCAGCAGCGAGAGGCCGAGGAATCTGGTCGTGCGAACGTCCGGAAACTAAGTCGAGGGCGATACGTATCGGGAGCAGGAAATGGCGTACATCAACTCGCCGCTGAGGTAGATGTTTGTCAGGACCATGTATATAAATACACCAACGCCGGGCGGAGGCAAGAAGGGGGGGTCCTGTCGGTTCTCTCCACGACGACAAAGGCCGCCTGCCGCGGACGGAGCCAGCCGGCTTGCATCCGCCACTCCGACGGTAGCCGCGGTGTCGGGCTGCAGGCGTGGTGAGCGCCAGTACGCACACGGAAGCGGGGAAGCTGCGGCATATCCGATACCGTGCAAGCAGCCACCCAGCGAACAAAATCATCATCTCGCGTGCGGCCAGAGCGACAACATTATTTGCCGGGCGCCAGCAGCGGCTGCCGCAGCGAGGAAAAAAAAACCAAAAAAACCTCATGGTGGGACAGCTCCCGGGGGCGAGTGGTAGCCCAAAAGCCTCACCACAATCTGTGCTAGTGAGCGCCAGTCGTACCCAGAGCGGACTGTGCCTCCCGCGCCACTTTTGCGGGTGGTTGCGGTGGCTGCCCTGATGGCCCCGTACCCTAAACGGGTCTTAACCATATCGAGCGGTTACCCTACGCCGCCCTTGCGGGGTTGTCGTGGCGGTGGTGATGATGGTAATGGTGGTGGAGGTGGTCGAGACTACGATTTAGCCTTCGCGTTCTCTCGGGTGACGGCATTCTTGTTGGTGGGTGGTTTCATCAACTGAGCTAGCTGCTGTGTTGTAGTGTCTGATAGCAATCGCGGTCGGAGCAGTGCGTGGACAGTGTCACGAACTGTGAATGGAACGTGAGTAGCTGGACCAGATCCAAGGTGTTCGGGGGGGCTTACACCGGCTTCCGGTGGTGGCTATATCCCGAGGGAAAATATTCGCAAATGAGAAAGTACCACAAGGGTATCGGGGCCACAGAGGGCTTAGAGTTGAATTGTGTTGTGGAGAGGGAAGAAGAGAAGGAGAAGGAGAAGGTGGGGCGGGCTATTTATCGGAGGTCTGCGCTAGCGTCTCAGCGGATTGTTCGTGCGTTGAGGGTTCACGCACAATCACTTGAGCTGACTACACTTGGGAAGTGTTGTCTTCTGTATGCTTAGTCAGTGCTCGTGACCGCATCACTCCATATCTACGGGTAGTGACGTCATATCTTCACAAGCCAACGAATTATTCGCGGAATCTGCTGTTCACATAACCCAATAAAGTTAGTGCCATACAAGGCATCAATCACTACCTGCGAATCGTGTACGTCTGTACGGAGATGGCTGTTGGCTACGATTCCCACCAGTCGATGCCCTCGACCAGTGGAGCGATTACCCTATGGCTGGTTTTGTTTGCTGTAGCAGCTTCCGAAGACAACCGACCCTTTTGCAGTTTCCACGGTGCAAAATACGCTCTCCTGTATAGGTCACCGCACCCAGCCGAAGACAGCTCGAGCGGGTCGGGAGCAGCCCGAGGTGTCGAGCGTCCGTGGTGCCACACTGCCTTCCCAATAGAATTCCGGCACATCGACGGCGAGAAGTGGAGCGGACCAGACGAAGCAATGGTGGACGGACGCGAGGAACCCGCAAAGGCTCCGGAAAGACCAAAAAGCCGCGACTCCGTGGATCCGATCTGGCGAGCTGCGGATAGCAGACGAGCAGGAGCCGGGAGCGACTGCCTGCCCTGAGCCGTTGCCGTCCCCCCCGTCCAATCCGCTTCCACGGACGCTGTGCATGGTGGCCACGCGGGATTCGTCCATCCATCTAGATATCCACCCACGCTGCCGGTCGTGATGAGCAGTGGATAACCGACTAGAACCTCGCGCTGAAGTACAGTACTGGCGCTGTTTCTCGCCGCACGTATCTGCTAACTAGCCACTTGTCCTGGCAAGGCCCCCACTGCAGCACTGCTCGCGGATGAGATGCACCCATGTACGAAGGGCGTCTCGACGAAAGAGAGGAAAAAACCTCCAAAAACTCTAGACCTCAACGGGATCCAACAAGCGAATCCGGTAAGGGCGCTTGCGGGGCTGAACTTTCGAGCCGTTAGCTACATAGTTTATGTACGATACAATAAAGGGGGGCGGAATGCTTGATCGATTGGCCGACGAGGTACCGTAGCAGCTACGGAGTACGTGCGACCGGGACGGGTGAGCTGGGACCAAACGTGGCGCGAGTCGTGTTGGAATTCGCGGCCATCGGCTTTCCCGACATGGCCAGAGGAGGACGATGTCTCTGTCGGTTCGGCGAGCGTTGGAAGTCGGAAGGCAGGTGCGTGAGAGACAGTGATGGCTGGCTGGCTTTGCGGCTGGAGCAGCAGTTACTAGCCACACCGCAGCCACAGCTGCAGCCACAGCCACGCTCGCTTGCGAGCGCACCGATCTGCGAGGCTGCATCCGTGGGAGATATGTAAGAGCCACCGTGACCTGATAAGGGATCCGCCACACAAGGGATACTGATCCGGGCTGGACGCTAAATGGATTTTAGCAATGATGTAGATAACCAGCGACCGCCAGCCAGCCCGGCCGGGCTTCCCACGAGCTCTGCATGTTGAGAGATCTGCCAGCACAATGGCTGCGTGCATCTGCGGTCACGAAGGAAGATGAACGTGGACAACGCCGCTCGCGCGACTGAGCGTCCGAAATGAAATGCAGCAATAGGCCACTGCTGCCAGGGTTTCGTCGCTGCTGGTGCCGAACACGTTGCCACGGCTGGAGCGGCGCCCCGCAGCCTGCGACTGGGGGATATCTACCTGAGACATAACTTATAAGCTTTCGTAGTGGACTGGGGGCTCCTGAGACATAAGCTTTCGAGACAGGTTCTGCGTGCATAGATACGATACATGTGCTCGTAGCGGTCAAGAATGGCAACGATTGGCCACGGCCATCCTCCGTACTCTCTGCGATCGATTGCTGCTGATCGATGTTTGTACGCCCGCGCATCGACCAACGGTGGCCACGGTCCGGACTGCGGCTGTGATTGCTGGCAGGAAGACTCGAACAGACGTCACGAGGTGTTGTCTCTGGCTGTGTCTGCAGTGCAGTTGGCTGTTGCCCCGCAGTCATCAGTACCTAGGTAGTTATTCATGGCTCTCCTAGGTAAATGCTGCAGCGGATCCTTGTCCCCTGTGCGGAGGAGCGGCTGAAGGAAAAGCTTCGCACACAACCGTGCACGCTTGCAGCTGAGGACTGTTAGCGGTGGGTGTGCGACTTCAGTGGATGGACTTTGCTGGATGCGGGACTTCGGTGGCGGCGCGCGTGCCACGGAGTTTAGTCAGCGGGCGCCTGTGGATGGCGCTAGTCCTTGTCGGGGGGATGGTCTGCTGGTCGGCGGCACCGCAACCTCTCGCGCGAGACTCGTGGATTTCTCAAGGTCGGCTCCATCGATCTGCTCGGCGATTCTTTTCTGCTGGAGATATGTACTCTACGGAGCTGGACGACAGTGCGATTGGCATAGTGTGGCTGCAGAAGAAGGCTCCGTTCAGCTGCGCCCGTCCCTCGCGATATCTATTCTCACATCTCGCGCGGCCGCTGCTGATTGGCCCCCGGCTGTGACCCAGGCAGTGCGTGCGGGGTGTTCCGTCTGCCCTCTGCGATTCGCGGCGATGGTTTCCCTCCTCGTCTGGAAGGAATACGACCCGTGGGGATTGGGTCTCTGCCACTCCGCCAGCAGCGATTGGGGGGGGGGGGGGGGGACATCAATTTTATTTCGCATCTATGAGCCTTTGCAGACTACGGCGAACGCCAGCAGCGATGGTGGGGTGAAGAGTTTTCGCGCCGAGAAGAGGGGGACGCGCTTCACAGCGACTCGGACCACGTGACTATCGGGGGCAGTATAAATCAGCCCCTCCAAGACGCGGCGGATAACGAAGCGCGGACAGCCGCACGCGACACCCCCCGCGGACAAACGCGGACACCACTAGCTCCCTATGAGGCTAGGGGGGCACCGATGCCAGATGTGCTGGGGGAAGCGGTAAACTCCTCAGCTCCTGGCGACCCCCTCAAAAGTTGATCCGACTGATTCACCGCCGACCCTCACCCTCGCCGCCCAGCCACCCCAATTACAACGCGCCATGTGCGATCCGCTCTGCGCGGTCTAGTAGAGCACAGTGACGATGCGATGTCGGAAGGGTCCAGCCGGCATGTGCTTCGGCTTCTCGCCTGCTGACTCGCTTCGAAAGATAGTCGCCGCGCGGAAAGGGAAAAGGAAAACGAAAACGAGAGAAGGAAAAAACGGCCAGCTATACATATCAACGACAGGGAGTCCTTGCCCTTGTGTGGTTTCTACATATCTCTGCTGGTTGCCGGACTCCACCAAGCCTCCGAAGCCGAGACGTCATCACCACCACCATCACCATCGTCGTCATCGTCGCTCCGCCCGCATTCGGACATATCTCGCTCGGTCTGCTGGGCTTCCTCGCCGACCACCGACTATAAAGAAGGCACCGCCGCCTCGCAGAGCATCCATCCATCTCCCACCCTATTCGATCCGCCAACGGCAGCAGCAGGCCCGCCGTACGAGAAGATGGCTCACGGTCACAACCCACCGCCCAAGACGGGCGAGCAGTCCGTCCTTCCCGCCGTGTCGTGTCCCGGGGGGCCGGCAACTGACGTATCGCAGGCAGCGTCTGGCGCAGCGCCGCGCGCAGCTGCTCCCGTGGATCGAGAGTCCGCTCACCCACTTCTTCCACACGAACGCCGCCGAGCACCACCCGCACCGCGCGACGGCCGAGGAGGCCGGCGCCAGCTCGTCCAAGGCCGAGCACGACGCCACTGCCGCCGAGAAGAACGACGACGTGCTCTACGAGGAGATCGAGTCCGAGGAGGCCACCTCCGGCGAGCTATTCTACGACCTGTTCTTCGTCGCCAACCTGACCACCATCACGTCGGTGCACTACATGACCGACTACAACAGTGGGTCTTCTCTTCCGTCCTTCGAATGGCCGCGTTCGCCGTGGCTGATGCTCCGTCCGTATAGCGTTGGTGTCGTATATCCTGTTCTTCACCATCCTCTGGTTCTCGTGGCTGCAAACCACCCTGTATGACATCCGCTTCTCGGTCGACTCGGTCTACGAGCGCGTTATGAAGGCGATCCACTTCTTCGTCATGATGGGCTTCGCCTCCGTGTCGACCAACTGGAACCCGATGGACACGACGCTCCCCAGCACGGCCGCGAACCTGCAGTTCATGGCGATCGTGCTGATGACGTCCCGGCTCGGCCTGGGCATCCAGTACGGCGTCGCTGCCTTCTACGCACGCCGGGTCAACAGGGGCGTCCTGCCGCTGATCCTGCACAGCGCGGCCATGTTCGTCGCCGGGTTCGTCTACCTCGGTGTACGTCTTCCCACCCTACTCCCTCTTTCTGCACGCGGCGGAACTGACGTCCGGCAGCTCTACTTCGTCTTCCGCAGTGGCAGCCAGCCGCGCTCGTACATCGCCATGTTCATCGTGATCCTCCTCGAGGCCGTCGCGGTGTTCGTCACTTCCGCGCTCTTCGTGGACGTCTGCTTCAAGATGACGCACCTGGTCGAGCGCATGGGGCTGCTCACGCTCATCGTCATGGGCGAGGGCATCATAGTTATGCTGAAGGCCGTCAATGTCGTCGAGCAGGGCTCCACCTACGGGCGCGGCTGGAGTGCCAGCATCTTCTTCATCGTCGCCGCCGCCGTGATGGTCATAGTGAGTGCCCGTCGGTCCGTCCGTAAGTCCGCCCTGATGGAAGGCTGACCTAGGTGATAGTATATGCTCTACATGTTCTACTTCGACTACACGCCACGCAACGTGCACTACGGCCGGTATCGCCAGGAGTTCTGGGCGGTGCTGCACTTCCCGTACCACCTGTGCATCGTGCTCGCGGTCGAGGGCCTGCGCCAGTGGACGACGTACTGGAGCTACCTGCAGGCGAAGCAGGTGATGGACAGCGAGTTCCTGCGCATCCCGGTGGGAACGCCGGACGCGACCAAGGCGGCGACGATCGACATCATCCGCAAGTACGTCGACTATCTGTACAAGTCGGAGGCGTCGACGACGATCCTGAAGACGGCGCACACGATCGACAGCGTACTGGGGTCGCTGGAGACGCTGCCGTATGAGAGCTGGACACCCACGAACACGTCGGAGTTCGACGTCGTGTACCGCGACATGTACCGCGGCTACGCCGAGTTCTACGGCATCAAGGTGCCCAAGTCGTCCGAGGCCGACCCCACGTTCCTCGACCCGCTCTCGACCAGCTACGACCCCGGCAAAGACATCGCTACCGTCTACCGATTCGTGTTCACGTACTATTTCCTCGGGTTCGGCTGCATCTTCTTCATGCTCGGCGCCTTCGGCCTGTTTGTGCGCCGCAAGAAGGACGTCTGGGACTACATCGCCGTCACCCTGCGCTTCCTCGTCGGCACCACCTTCTGCGCGATGCAGGCGATGAAGGCCAGCACCAACTCAACCATCTACGACCGCTTCGTCGCCAGTCCGTGGCCCATCCCCACCGTCTGCATCGTCATGTTTGCGAGTAAGTCATGCCCCCAATCCATTCTCCCCCTCTCCTTGAGATTCGCGCCGACTAACCCCGCCAGCCCTGTGCTTGGACAAGGTCATCGGCCTGTTCGCCTACCGCCGCATGAAGTTCATCATGGGGCAGAATACAGTTTAGTATCGGTCCGCTTCTTCGACTACGCTTCTTGTACTTTTCCCTCCTGCAGAGGCCGCAGTGGGCTTACTGATTCCTCATCCTTGGATTTTCTTCATCTCTCTTTGTATCTATCGCGAGAGACGGCGCGCGATTTCGAGACTATAGTACGGGCGGGAGCGGGACGGATGAATTAATGATGGCAACGGGGTGGTGATGGTATGGGCGTTTGCTATATGTTCGGCCGCGTGAGTTCGGCGACGATAGCTGGCACGGTCCGGCGGTGGCCTCCACTTCGCCGCGACACGAATGTGCCCCATGTCAGTGCTGTCCGAGGTCAACGAGACCTCCGTTCGTAATCCATAGAGCGACATTCTTCATCGTACGGACTGTATGGAATGTATCCGACCGACGTAGCCCCCCCACGACATGTAAGTATGTAGTTATAGCATGCGGAAATCCCACACACTGCGCCGAATTCCTATTCGCTCCCGCCAGCAAACGACTCGTTCGCCTCTCCCTGCCCCTCCACCCTCACTTATGTAGAGGAAGCTCATTCGTCTGTGCATTTGCCCCTCCGCAACGAGGTCAAACACGGAGCTGAGAAACTCAGTGTCGCGTTTGTCGTGGGGAGCAGCAGGGTGGCAGCGGAGAGGCGTGGGTCAAGTAACTATGCTTGCAGTCTTGGTAAAGTCGATACAAGCCGCCGACGTAAGCAGTCATCGCCGAAATTTTGCGGTAACACCGCGTCACAACACACTTGTTCTCTCTGCTTCTCCGGCAGCGGGAGGTGGCTTAGTGGTAGCGAATCTCCTCGGTGGTGTGTCCCTCCACCCCAGCTACGACACCACCCGACGAGATCTTCACACCTGCCGGACTCCGTCAACACTCTCCCCGACCTGCAGCTGGACGAAGGCCGCAGGTATGCAGTCTTTGCGTCCAGGCACGGGCGATCCCACCCAGCCCGCGCGCAGCTGCACATGCAGCCCAACTGCAGAGTCTGCGATGGCGATAACCGACAATCCTGTGTCGTTTGCAGCGCCGAGCACCACAGCAGGGCCATTTTTTCTGCTCGACAGTGGCTAACCACGCTCGGAGAGCTGGTGCGTGCGGCCCGTTCCACCTTCCCACAGCGTGTCTGTGCGGGGCCGGCGAGGCGGCGAGGCGGCTCCACCGACGGCCCCGGCTGCGTGTTCTGTCCGTTCTCGGAACAGGAGTGTTCTCCGGGAGATATCTGGGCGTGTGGCCATGGCGGCACTTAGTCTTCCCACGGGAAAGTCGTCGGTCCTTCCGCACGCCTGTGAGGACGTGTGCAGTCTCGGTGCCTGCACCTCGGGTTCGGAAAATTGGGCGCCTCAACCGGCGGTGTTGCGTGATGACTTTGGGACTTCAACGATCTACTCGCTCACCGCGGCACAACCATCACGAGTGAAGGCTTGCAATTGGGGTCTATCGTCGGTAGGCAATATCCTTGGCAGTACATACAGACTTCGAGTGTGCCTCCGTATTAAGGATGAGTTCAACGCGGTGTCGTCAGGGGATTGGTGATGATCCGGCGAGTCCTAAGAGCTTACGAGCCGCGCTGGGTCCGGCGTGGGTGAAAGAGATGACATCAGGCATAAGCAGTAGAAAGAATGACACGGCAACTGTTCTTTCGTCACGAATCTCTCGACTGCATTTTCACTGACTGGGATAGAGGATGAGCGGAGCCACGCACTTCCGTCACTAGAGGCCGCCCCGGAAACTCCTGATATAGGCCCATCGTGGCCGAATCCCTGTTCCAGAGGAAGCAACCACCACGAGCTGCAGCTCAACTCACTGTTTCTCACTCGCTCGGTTGCGGAATCCAAAAATGATTGCGATCTTTTTAATCCACACTGCCAGAGGAGTAAGAAGGCGGATTCTGTAGCCCTTCCGTTTGCCGCTTCCTCGGTGCATACATTGCCGTAATCTAGAATAGGCCGCACGCAAGCAATGATAAAACAAAAAAAAATATTCTGTCCACAGCGCCCGCAAGCATCAGGTACAATTCAAAGCGTGCCCCTGGCTGCAACCTCAATCTGCGTTCACCACCCATCCCAGCTCTGGAGTCTACTCGAGTGGAGCGGTGATATCGAGGGTCGCTATAGGGGCGAGATCAACTGTCTGACTGGCTGGCGTTAATCCTTTCCATCGGGCCGCTACTGCTAGTCATCGATGGCGAGGAGGATGATGTGGAATCAATACATGGGTCAAGACATCCCGAATCGTTGCAATAATTCACTCGTTCTGCTTAGTGTTCTGCTTAGTCAGGTAGAATGCACATCATATCCTTGTAGTTATGCAGACTTTCGCTTTTCAGCCTTTCTCTCTAATGTAACATACATACTGTTCTCACCATTTCCCACCACCTGTTACTTCAACACGAATGACGGGCTCCGAACGGGTGATGCACCATGGTTGTGCCGCCGTCAGCGCGTGTGCTGCAGATGGAAGGGGCGGATGCCGTTCAACGGCAAGCAACCTACCGGCAGAGCACAGCTGAGCACGAACATCCGACCCATCAATAGAAACCCAAGCCCAGCCGTATGGGTCCCACTCCTGTCTTTGGGGACCAAAAGTGTCAACAATCCCTTCCGCTCCGGCGCCCTCCTCACCATAGCTGGCCTATGGTTCGCCCTCGTCACCGGGGCAGCCGTTTCTTGTGTCTTCTGAGGTTAGGGGTAGATCGTATTGCGCACGCATATCATTCCTTTCCGTGTTTCACATTGCGATATCTACTTGACCAAACGCGCGTCCTCTGCGAGTGGTCGTCTGCTATTACGCGTCCTTTCTATATTGTCTTGCGCGTCCTTTCTGTATTGTCTTGCGCGTCCTTTGTATATTGGTGTCGTCTGGACCGGTGGCGCAGCGCGGGCGCCATGAAATTCGGGCCCCTCAAGCCGGGCGATGCATGGGGAGACGGCGGTCACGAATATGCAATGCAGTGCCTCGCAACTCACGCCCGTGTCTGCTCGGGAGTCCGAAACTCAGATATCCCTGCGCGTGGATATCTAGTGGCCGGCACGTACACCTCAGTCCTCCCCCACGTGACCCACACGCAGGGAGACACAGCAGCCAATGCAGGAGCCTGTCTCGGCAGATCCGTGACAGACAACATCGTGACTCGACAACACATAGGAAACGAAGAGTGGTCGGCCAGGACAATCCCGGAATCAACGCGGTGAGAAACGGAACGACAACGGAGCGAAGATAACAACGAAAGTTCAATATGACTCACACAGGAGATATAAGGGAAGCGCATGGAACAAACATTTTCAGCATGGAACAAGGAAGGAAAGCAAAACTGCGGGCACGAGGAAAACAGAAGAAACTCCTTGACCCCGAAACACATAATAAACGGTTGCCAGTGACGAGGGCGAGCCGTAGGCCAGCTATGGTGATGATGGCTCCAGCGGCGGCGCCGAGAAGCCTGTCACGCCGGGTCCGTGACAACAGGGCTGTCGAGCAAGTTACGGAGAACTGGAGTAGGGCGACGAGAGGACCACTTTACTGGCGAAGATTCAGGCAGTGCTGTGCCTCTATCCAGTACTGATACGGAGGAAGAGGACATAGGTCACACAGAAAGGAGTGTGCTGCTACCTCTCAATCAAAAGCCTCGAGTGACGTTGCCCCAAATGATGAAGACATCACGGACCTGGTGTGCCAGGTTCCTCGGCGCCCTCGCTGGCGCTGCTATCACTATAGCTGGCCTATGGTTCGTCCTCATTACCGTTTCTTATGTCTTCCGGAGTTCGGGATGTCATTCTGTGTATTCCGTGCGCGCTATTGTTTTCCTTTGTTCCTGTCGTCGTCTGCTTTACTCCATGTGTTGTAATATATCACTCGATGCTTGGTCACGGTAGAAGGCACGGGCTTATATCCGTATTCTTATATACACTCTCGAGATTGCCTCCTCTCCTTAACGCAATCAATACATCTGTTACCACTCTATTCACTATTTCCAACACAGCGTTTCAGGGTTAGTCCTGGTCGACTACCCATGATGCCATTACTGCTGTCGAGTCTTGTCGACTCATCCTGTTGTCATTGAGAAGTTGGGTACTGAGTCGGTCTCGCGGGCGAACCGTTATGATCCACGGAGGGTGGGGACACTGGTATAAAGAAGGGGCGTGGCAGCTGGTTTGGGGATTCTTCTCCACCCAATCTATTATCTCTCTACACACTCCTACTTTCACACATCCGTGAGCGGCGCTGCGACGGAAGTAACGACAACGACTTAAACACCACGAGACACGAGGAGTGATCCGGGATCACACGCGACGACCACTCATCACGCTGGGCGTGACGACGGAGTGCCGCTACAGACATCAGCCCACGACCTCCAGGAGAGGAGAATCGCAGTACCGAAGGGCCACGCCGTGGAGACAATCCATATACTATCCGAGGGATTTATTGCACGTGCCAGTGAGCGGCCCAACCCGCCGGCCATTCGAGAGCCGAAGCCGGCCTGCAGAGCAGAGGAAGACCCAGGAGCTACGTTGCCTTTGACGAATAGGAGGTGCAAAGTACGAATCTTGACATTAGATCGCGTCTTCCGATCGACACTCGACATAACACGAGATCCCCGAAGGGATCATTGAGCGACAATGGATCCGGTCGATATAACAACACTTCAAGAGGTCATCGGAACAGAACGCTCTAGGCCAGCGAGCCCAGCCACACCAGAAGCTTCATCCAGAGAACCAACACCAGAAACACCAGGGCCAACCCAGTCGCCAAGGCACATGGGATTTAATATGTCGGAAGGCCACCAGGAGCAGGGCGCTGGCAGTGGCCAGGCACAGAACAGCTACACCGCCACGGAAGAAATGCATCAAACGACATTAAACGAACTACCGAATGTGGAGGAAGAAACCAGCGACGAGGAGGAGCCAGATTTGGGGTTTTACCACGGGGAATTCTCGAAACTACGAGAATTCATGGTGCGGTGCGAGCTTAAATTCAGATCCGAACCAAACAAGTTCTCGACCGACGAGAAAAAAGTCAACTACGCCAGCTCCCGGTGCCGCGGGATCGCCTGTAACTGGATCGAGTCGTACCTCGCTGAGGGACGGGACAGCAGCTGTACCACGTGGATAGCGTTCAAAGCGGCTTTTGGTAGCGCGTTCGGAGAAGCCGCCGCCAAGGAAGTAGCGAGAGAAAAGTTCATGAAGATCCGGCAAGGAAAGCGGCCAGCGAGCCACTATTGGGCGGAGTTTCGGCAGATCAAGTCCCATCTCGCCTACGACGACAATTACTGCATCGACCGGTTCCTGGATGGATTGAATTTTGAGGTACGGAAACAATTGGTGTTGCAGCCGACACAACCCACGGTGCTGGACGACTTCGCCAACCATGCCATCAAAGTTGACAGGCGTCTATACAACCGCAAGGCGAGTGTGACTCGAAACAAACCTCAGTATTACTCACCAACATACCCAACGAACGTCCCCCGGCCAGATCGGTTCGCAAGAAGAGACCAAGGAAGAAGATCGACAACGAGCGGGTGTTACAATTGTGGGAAGCAGGGACACTTTGCGCGGGAATGCTCGCAGCCAGGGAAGCAATCCCGACGGCCGTGCCGAGTGGTAGAAGAACTACGAGCCAGCGGTCGAGGACGAAGTCGCCCAAAACGAGAGGTCGGGAAACGAGAACCCCCAGTAACAGGCTCAGGCGGCGGCACCCTGAGGGAGACGCCAGTCGCCTCCGGTGAAGAAGCCCACGAAGAACCGTACGTCGTATCCAGTAAAGGACAATACAACCGAGAAGGAATGTTCATGGTTGAAGTCAGCATACGAGGGGGGGACGACATTGAACATAAAACCATGGCCATGATCGCCAGTGGAGCTTCAGAGAACTTTATCGACAAGGGATATGCCGAGCAGAACAAGATCCCAGTACGGAAAAACCCAATTCCCCTCAGGGTGCTCGCTGCCGACGGGAGCGAGGTGACTGGCGGGCTAGCCACCCTCGACACATTAGTCGACCTGACCATCAATCAACACCACGAGGTCGTACGGCTGCGTTGCACTGCTATTGGTAACGCCCCGATTGTACTAGGGATCCCATGGCTACGATTGCACGACCCCACAATCGACTGGAGGGAAAGCCGCCTGGCCTTCGGTTCCAGTCGATGTGCTAAGGAATGTCTAACAGCCTTACCCATGCAACTACTGTATCGGAGGAACGGGCCAAGGAGCAACACAAAAAGGACAACCCCCACATTAGCGAAGTTGGAGTCGAGCGGGCTACGGATCCATGGGAAGTGTACAACACTGTCGTGGAGGAGATCAAGTAAACTGGCACGGGAACCCGACCGGGCAACACCAGCGAGGTTATTGTTCCACGGGGATACCGCGACCTCCTGGCCGTGTTCGCACGCCAGTAACCCACCGAATCACCACCGCATAGACATCACGACCACCGGATCCCGCTACAACCGGAACCACGCCACCGTACGTGCCGTTACGACCGCTAAACGAAGAAAAGATGCGGGTCATGGCAGGATACATTGATGCAAACGAGAAGCGCGGCTGGATCCGCGCGTCGACATCTCCGGCAGGCGCGCCAATCCACTTCGTAAAAAAAGAAGGACGGCACCCTCCGGCTATGGGTCGGCTACTGAAGGCGCAGCGAGATAACCATCAAGGACAGGATGCAGCTGCCCTTGATTGGGGAATCCTTAGACCTGCTGGCGAGCGCGAAGATATACACGAAGTTGGATGTCAAGGGCCCCTACAATATCCTGCTGTCACGGCGCTACGGGGGAATGCGGGAACGAGGGATGCGGGAATTAAGGAGCGCGAGAATAGATGTTGCGGGAGTAAAGGGGTGCGGATAATGGGGCATCAACGTTGATGGATTGTAGTGCGGCAGCGGGACATCCTTAAAAGGAGCCGTTGTCCACTGTTCTTCCTTCTTCACGCAGCAACTTGTCTGTCTGTCAGTAGCACGTTATCCGCCTTGTCCGTGCCCGCGATTCTTGTCCTTCTTCCTCGTCCAGTCTTGCCTTCTCTCTCAACGGGCCCGCTCGACGATACACCCGCTTGCCGACTCGATCGCGCACTCGTCGAGTAATCCGGGTTTCCCGGTTTTGGAGTAAGCACGCCTTTTGCCGGTTTCCACAATTTCGGGTGATGGCGGAGCCGGGCGCGTGCCTTCACCGGCTAGGAGATTCGCTGCTGGTCTCATTCCCAGAATGCCTTGATGATTTTTTGTTTATTCATTACTCGCATGCGACCTATCTAGATCATGGTGAGATTATGTATAGTCCGTTTCCTGTCCGCGGAGTGGCGGCACGTTGCAAGCGCCCCTGTGCCCTCCGCCCAGGCCTATCCCAAGAGGATGAGTGGCACACCAGGAGGATTGCCGGGGGGAGGGCGAGGGGGGAGAAAACCGCACACGACCTAGCCCTCTCCTGCGGACGCCATGAAGTCAGGCGTGGGAAGGAACAGTGGTGGTTCCTCCCCGCCCAGTTCCTCCAGTCACTCCTGTACCTCCAGTTCCGACACCGCACTCGCGGCGTCATCCTCCTCAGCCGGCACCCGGCCGATTCTTTGTCCAGTGTGGGTGCTCCCCGGTGAGGCGGTGACCTGTCTTCGGCTGGTGGGGCCTCGAGGCGAGCCTCTTGGTGCTCCCAACCACCGTACCGTCCGGCCTCTGGATTTTCGGCATCCTGTATCTCCCCCTGGAGGTTCAGCCTCCCACCCCTGCCGCGCCTCCGTCCACTTCTTCCCCGAGATCTCTCGCTTGAGGTGCACGAGGGGCCTGGGAAGCGGAATTGCGCGAGCCTTCACCCGATCCGAGTATTCCAGCCACTCGACACCGCGGGCGTCTGGCTCCTCTGCCGCGCGCTTGGCCCATTCGTCGGCTTTTTCGTTACCCAGGACTTCCCTTGTGCGCCGGGCACCACTGGATCTCGGTGGTGATGTCCGGAGAGCTTCCTCTCTGGCTAGCCATCAACTAATTAGGTCGCATGCGAGTAAGTAATAATATATAGGATGAGGGTTGTGCGAGCTGTATTAAGTAGAACTCATACTTACCAATGCACCTCGCTTGTAAGTCTCGGAATGACTTTTAAACTTGCCTAAGGACCATGAGTTTTGAAGGGAATGGACGTTGAAATCAAGGGAGCGACGGCTCGAGCAACGGCCAGAACGAGGAAACGCCAAGCCAACGCTCCGACAAACCACTGAACCCCAACAGCTAGTGGGCCAAACCTCACGCCTTCCCACAACGAGGATGAGATGCTGTTGTCGAGCTGGATTCAGGGTTTTGTCCTTGTCCAGAGGCTTTTTGTCTTTACTCATTCCTCGCATGCGGCCGAGGCGAGGCACACACTGTCCGGGTTTCCCGTCCGCAGTCCGCACGGAGGTGGCACGTTGCAAGTTCCCCTTTGCCCTCCGCCCAGGCCTGCCCAAGAAGATACATATGTATGATGCACACCAAAGAAATCACAAAGAAAGACAAAAGAAATAGCAAAGGGAACCGTAATCCGCCCCCTACTCCGGCGAGAAGGTCCTGGATCGTGAACCGGCTCTTCCCCCTCCCCGCCTCCTTCCACACCTCTGCCCACAGGATCGTCTGTTATGCCTTCCACTCTGAGCACACCTTGAAGAGGTGGACCGCGCCTGCATCCTACACGAGCACCACCAGCACTATCTAAGCGGTGGTCGGCTGTTCCCCCAGTTCAGGTACTGCCCGGTGAAGCAGTGACCTGTCTTCAGCTGGTAGAACTTGGAGGCGAGCCTCTTGAAGCTGCCCGCAACCGTTCCGTCCGGCTTCTGCCTGCTCGGCATCTTATACATACTTCTTTCTTAGAAGCCCAGCCCCCCGCCCATTGGCGAGCTTCCGTCGGAGATCTCTCGCTTGAGTCCGCTTCCTTGTCCGGAGGCAGATGTTACTCTATCTACCCTCACTGTTCTTGCACGTCAAGATAATATCTATGAAATCACAATTCCCACGGCCCACGATTCTTCCATATAGATTAATCGTTAATAAAAAAAAATGTACAAAGAATATAGAATAGAGTGCCTGCGCCCGCCAGCATCAACTCTTGCCCGCCCATACGCATAGCTGTTCTCGTCGCGACCGCATAACTGTTCTCGTCGCGGTCATAGCAGTTCTCCTTGTGCTTACGTTTCGTTGACATGAACTTCTTTCGCCAGTACAGTAGTTACCCTTGCCTGCACGTGACTGAATTATTTTTCTAATTTCATTCCTATGCTGGGCGAATCTGGTGCAACTCAGCACCCGATCCGACCAATGGCCGTCAGCGGTAACTAGGGTAGGATGCGGTTTGTCGACGAGATACATATTTACCCCGCTCCGCAGGAAAATAGGGGTGAGGCTGAGTTTACCCCCTCTTCGGCGACAGCAAATACTCCTTCGCCAATCCAGTTTCCTCCCAAAACATCTTCGTCTTAATTTTGACACTTGTTGGACATCCAAGCCCGACCGCACTTCTGGAACCCTACATAGTTCATGCGCCCCCGCCCGGAAGAGCACAAGTCACAGCGGAGCCTGGCGATGGCAAACACCACCAACTTCGGCGTCTACAAGGACGCGAACCACAACGATGTCAGCGACTCGAATTTCGCGGCGCCTGTCACGTTTGGTTTACCACTCCCTTCTGTAGTGCATTAGGGAAGCTTCTGCTCATACTGTCCGTGTGTAGGAACTACGGTGAATAATAATATATCCCACGGATCTAGCTCTCGAACCGACGACGCCTTAGGAAACTTTGGTAGGTTAAGGTTAGCTGTAATGCGATTCCATAGCTGACCTAGTTTGTGTCTAGCCAATGCCTACTGCGCGGTTGGTGCCGCTTTCAACTCGCGACGCCTGGAACACGAGCCAATATGTCTAGAAGACACTCGAGTCAGCCTCCTTGACGATATTATGCGCTGGGCCAATACTCGCAGCGGTCCATGCATCTTTTGGTTGAACGGCATGGCTGGCACTGGGAAGTCTACCATAGCACGTACGGTCGCTCGGAAATGGGACGATAAGAAACGACGTGGAGCAAGTTTCTTCTTTTCCAGAGGCCAGGGAGATCTAGCTCATGCAACGAAATTTTTCGCTACCATCGCCTACCAGTTGGCGCGTCCGCAGTCCCGCCTGGCTACCCACGTACGTAACGCCATACGCGACTACCCCGATATCACCCAGCAGAACCTACACGAGCAGTGGAAACATCTCATCCTTGGCCCGCTCTCCCGATTATATTGGCCGCAGCCGTTGTTGCTGGTTATTGATGCGTTGGATGAGTGCGACGACCAATACGATATTGCACAGATCCTTCAGTTGCTTTCACAGGCGAATAGCTCGGTGCGGTTACGGGTATTTATAACAAGCAGACCTGAAACCCCGATCCGCTATGGCTTTAAAAATATATCAGCATCTTCGCATCGAGACTGCGTTCTTCATGAGATCTCCAGCCCAATAGTCAATCACGATATATCCGCTCTCTTCCGGCATGAGTTTAACCGCATCGGGGATCGCCGTCACCTACCGAGAGAATGGCTTGACGAAGCAAGCCTCAAAAGTCTCGTTCGGAAAGCAGATGGACTGTTCATCTACGCTGCAACAGTATGTCGTTTCGTCGAACGTAGAGACTGTTATCCTCCTGATCGCATCAAATCCGTGTTGCAAGACAGTGTTGAAATTGGATCTCCAACGCAACAGCTCGATGCGATGTATACGAAGGTCTTACGGAGCGCAGGCCCAGTTGAGGATCAGGTGCTTCCGGCAGGCGGGGAGCACTTGCACCTATTCAGGCGGACGATTGGAACCATTGTGATTCTATTCGATCTCTTGACGGCTCGTGCGCTAGGGAGGCTCTTAGAGACTCGACCAGGGGAGGTGGAGGCAATATTGGAATCTCTGAGTACTGTGGTGGCATTTCCCGACAGCCCGGATGTTCCTATCAGGCTCTTGCACCCGTCTTTCCGCGACTTTCTATTGGGCAACCAGAGATGCGATGATCCTCAGTTCAGGATCGTCGGGGATAACGCACATGAAGACCTTGCAGTGAGCTGTCTCAAGCTCATATCAAGACACCTAAAGCAGGATGTATGCTCGTTGAAACGTCCGGGTACTATCACAAGTGAAGTGGATCCCTGTACAATACAGAGTTGCTTGCCCCAGGACGTTCAGTATGCGTGCCGGTATTGGGTCGTGCACCTTCGGCAAAGTAAGGTCGAACTCCGTGAGTGTGACAACGGATCCCAATCACTGCACAACTTGGTCCACACATTTTTCAAGGAAGACCTCCTCCACTGGTTCGAGGCTCTCAGCCTCATGGGGGGTTTATCAGGGGGTGTTCTCATGGTCAAGGCCTTAGCTTCAATGGTTACGGTGAGCAATCCAACACAATTTGACCCTGCACTTTTTCTCCTGGAGATCCGCCGTCTAGCGCCGGTCAAGTATCCGAGACTTCTAATACCATGAAGCTCTCGTGCTGCAAAATCCAGCGAATGTTTAATCCGCTACGGATTAAGCGGCCTGACACTTGACGGTTTTTCTCCAGGTGCACAGAAGTGTCCCATTGACACATAATCTTGCTGACGTTGAACAAGTCCGATACAAATCGTCACTTACATGTATTGGCACATGATGCGGTACGATTTATACTCAACTTCCGATCGATCATCGAGATAGCACCGCTCCAAATATATTGCTCTGCACTAACGCTCAGCCCAAAGGGAAGCGCAGTCAGAGAGCAATTTTGGGGCTGTGTTCCCAGCTGGATCAATCATCTACCAGAGGTCCCGCAGGATTGGGACTCGACGAAGGTGCAGGTGCTCGTGGGCCATTCGAGCTCAGTCAATGATGTGGCATTCTCGCCGGATGGCACGCTTCTCGCGTCGGCATCGTGGGACAATACCGTCCGGCTCTGGGATCCAACGACGGGAATCTGTTCCGTCACTCTCAAGGGCCATTCGGACCCAGTCACCTCAGTAGCATTCTCGCCGGATGGCACGCTTCTCGCGTCGGCATCGTGGGACAATACCGTCCGGCTCTGGGATCCAACGACGGGAATCTGTTCCGTCACTCTCAAGGGCCATTCGGACCCAGTCACCTCAGTAGCATTCTCACCGGATGGCACGCTTCTCGCGTCGGCATCGTCGGACAATACCGTCCGGCTCTGGGATCCGACGACGGGAATCTGTTCTGTCACTCTCAAGGGCCATTCGGGACAGGTCACCTCAGTAGCATTCTCGCCGGATGGCACGCTTCTCGCGTCGGCATCGTGGGACAATACCGTCCGGCTCTGGGATCCGACGACGGGAATCTGTTCCGTCACTCTCAAGGGCCATTCGGGACGGGTCACCTCAGTAGCATTCTCGCCGGATGGCACGCTTCTCGCGTCGGCATCATACGACGATACCGTCCGTCTCTGGGATCCAACGACGGGGATCTGTTCCGTCACTCTCAAGGGCCATTCGAGAGTGGTCACCTTAGTAGCATTCTCGCCGGATGGCACGCTTCTCGCGTCGGCATCGTGGGACAATACCGTCCGTCTCTGGGATCCAACGACGGGGATCTGTTCCGTCACTCTCAAGGGCCATTCGAGAGTGGTCACCTCAGTAGCATTCTCGCCGGATGGCACGCTTCTCGCGTCGGCATCATACGACGATACCGTCCGTCTCTGGGATCCAACGACGGGGATCTGTTCCGTCACTCTCAAGGGCCATTCGAGAGTG
>Ga0307508_10000485_pt1 | contig 47975 bp, 31 predicted proteins | sample 9_EM_MG_FD_203089 | JGI IMG/M metagenome (GOLD analysis project Ga0307508, IMG submission 203089) | Populus trichocarpa ectomycorrhiza microbial communities from riparian zone in the Pacific Northwest, United States - 9_EM | ecosystem: Host-associated > Plants > Roots > Unclassified | place... | reverse complement strand
GGGGCGCATCTGTCAATTATACGATTGTTCCAAAAGTGAATGTCAATCTCAACGCTTATTATTATTCTTCCCAGGAGTATTATCACCTGAGCCATATTTTGTTCAACGATGGCGTGCGTGGCATTGATCATATCAATGCAAAGCTGATTGTAAACACTAATATATCGTATGAGCCTGTGAAGAGACTGAAGTTGTCACTGGGCGCCAAAAACCTGCTGGATAACAAATCGAGGGAGTTTTTCCGTACGGATGCCGTGCCATTTATGCTGGTGGGCGGAATAAACTATGAATTTTAAAAAATAATATCATGCAACTAAGGATCAAATCGAGGATTTACTGGAGCTTTTCACTATTGGTGTTACTGTTTGTGGTAAATGGTATTATTACCATTGCTACTTTAAATAACAACAGGAAGCTGTCGGCTCATCTTTCCGATATAGTTGATCCTTCGCTGCACTCGATGGACGATTTCAAGAAGCTGATGTTTGAGTCGAAAATGTATACGACCAACTGGGTGTTTTTGCGGTATAAGGAAGAAGACAAGCAGTCGTTAAGAAAATTACACGATTCTTCTTATGGCGCCTTAAAAGCCCGGCTGAATTATTATGCCCTTCAATGGGATAATAAGCAATGGACGGACAGCCTGGGTAAGATTTGTGCAGGTTTCGAGCAGTTATTGTCCATTGAAAAAGGTATTATGGGCTCCTTAAAGGAGTTCAAAAATTATGACGACCCGGTTATAAAACTGGAAGCGGAGCGCACGGTTGAAGAGGAAGTGCTCCCGCGTACTGCTGCATTAATAAATGATTTGTCGGGCATCGATGGCTATTTTCAAAAAATTAACACGGAGGAAGATAATAAGCTCGAACAATCGTCCGTACGGCTGAGAACGCTTATCATCATCCTGGCTATTACGATTGTATTCGCCGGTATTTTTCTATCCATGTACATGAGCCGGGTCATCATCCGGCCTGTCAATAAAATGCGGCTTATTATAAACGACCTCGGAAAAGGTGTTATTCGTAAAATAGACCAGCACGAAAACAGGGATGAAATGGGTGAAATGGTCCATTCCATTAACAATCTGTCGGAAAAACTGGAAGCGACGACACAGTTTGCCCATGAGGTAGGCGCCCGGAATTTCAGCATACCGTTTCAGCCGCTTAGCGAAGAGGATGTATTGGGCAAAGCCCTGATTGCTATGCGGGATAACCTGAAAACGAGCGAGATTGAATTATTGGAAAGTGCGGATGATTTGAATAAAAAAGATGAATTATTACAGGCCGTAGGCATGGCCACGCATGAGCTTATCAGCAATGACGACCTGGAGGGTGCTCTTGGAAAAGCAATTCGCTTACTGGGGCTGAAAATGCAGGTAGACAATGTAAATGTGTACAGGGATGCTACGCTTGAAACGGACGAAACATTTTATATAAACCAGCTGGTAGGCTGGAAGAGCATCGGGAATAACCTGGAATACAAAGCGCCGGCCATGCAGCGCCGGACTGGTCTGCAGCATGCGATTGAAGTGCTTAAAAGAAATCAAATATATTCCAGCCTGACAAAGGATCTGCACGATGCGACCTTAAAAGAAATATTTATTGAGCGGCAGGTAAAGTCAATGGCAAGCATTCCCATATTCGTGCTGGGCCAGTTTTGGGGCTTTGTAGGTTTTTCCGACTGCCATAATGAGCGCAAATGGACGGAGACGGAGTTCTCCATTCTCACATCATTCGCCGTTACACTGGGTTCCGTTATCGAGCGCGATCGGATGGAGCAGCAGCTGGTAACGGCAAAAGAAACCGCCGAAGCGGCCAGCAGGGCTAAGAGTGAATTTATGGCCAATATGAGCCATGAGCTACGTACCCCCATGAACGGAATCATAGGGTTTACAGACCTGGTGTTAACAACCGATTTGCAGCCAACCCAGCGCGATTACCTGAAGAATGTAGGCAAATCGGCCTATAGCCTGCTGAATATTATCAATGATATTCTCGACTTTTCAAAAATTGAGGCCGGCCGGCTTGTTATTGATGAAACGGTTTTTAAACTGCATGAATTGGTAGAAGAAGCCGTAGATATAGTATCCATAAAAGCGCAGGAAAAAGGTCTTGAGCTGGTTTGCAGTATTGACCCGATGATTCCTTCCCAGTTTTTTGGCGATGCGGTTCGTACCAGGCAGGTATTGATTAACCTGTTGGGAAATGCTATTAAGTTTACCGAGAAGGGGGATGTTTTTATCAATGTTCAATCAGGTATTGTTCATGAAAAAGATGGCAAAAACTACCTCGATATGACTATTTCTGTGAAGGATACCGGGATCGGTATCCCACATGAAAAATTGAACAGCATCTTTGAAAGCTTTACACAGGCCGATTCGTCTACTACACGCAAATTTGGCGGCACCGGCCTGGGGCTTACTATTTCCAAGCGGCTGGCGGAACTAATGGGCGGTAATCTTACGGTGCAAAGCGAACCTGGAAAGGGCAGCATATTTACGCTTCAGCTCTCGCTGGAAGTAATAAACACTGCGCCCCCTATTACATTTGAATCTAAACCCCTGCTCCGGGAAGTGCTGGTAGTAGACGATAATGAAACCAATTGCCGGCTGATGCGGGGCATTTTTGAATACCTGCATATTCCCTGCCAGATTTGTTATAGCGGGCCGGATGCTTTGGTGCTCATTGCGCAGGCCCTGACAAAGGGACAGGCGTTTGATCTTATTATTACAGACCATCAGATGCCGGTAATGGATGGCATTACACTGGTAAAAGAGATTAAGAAAATACTGAAGGGGCATATGGAGCCATTTATACTCATGCTGTCGTCGTTGGAAAAAACAATGATCCAGCAGGAGGCAGAAGAGATTGGGATCAATAAATTCCTGGCAAAACCTGTAAAGCTGCATGACCTGAACAATATCCTTTCTGCCATCTTCAGAAAAACGTTCGACAATAATGTACCGGCAGATGCCATACCCAGAATTGAAAAAATTTCCGGTGTGGCGCAGGTATTGGTCGTAGAAGACGAGCCAATGAACATGATGCTTATATCGGAAGTGCTGCGCAAGATGGGAATAGATGTTATCAAAGCCGGCAATGGTGAGGAAGCCCTGCAAGTATTGTCGCAGCATACCCCTTCCCTGATTTTTATGGATGTGAATATGCCGGTAATGGATGGCTTCACCACTACGCAAATGATCAGGCAGCTACCGGATGCAAGAAAAGATATTCCTGTCATTGCATTAACCGCCGATGCCATGAAAGAGGATAGGGAAAAGTGCATGGATGTGGGCATGAACGATTATATTTCCAAGCCTTTCCGGCTGGAAGAAATAGAGATGGCATTAAAAAATTACTTAAAAGCCGGTTAAATCATAACCGGTTCATAATTTCCTCGCCAGTGTAATGGGCTGTTTCCAGTGTTTTGTTTTTCCCTGCAGGGTAAAAGCCTCGGTGTACACAACATACACGCCAACCGGTAGTTTCCTGTTCTTCTCATCGAGACCGTCCCAGCGAAAATAACCGCTGGTTCCACAAATGGCATTGTGCGTTAAATAACGTACCGGGCGCCCGTTGGCGTCGAAGATGATGATATTGCATACATAACCCTGGTTGGGAAACCGGTAGGTAATGGTTGCCACATCATCCATTCCGTCGTTATCCGGTGAGAAAATAGCCGGCTCAATGCCAATCATGGCATCCGCTTGCGGGTCGTTTGCCCATTGCGAGTTTTGGTAACCCGGTGTTCCATACCCTGCATTGGTGGCGGCGGAATGCCAGTTGGAGGCGTTTTGCGTGGGGGCATTATAGCTGATGCGCTCCAGCGCCACACCCTCGTTGTTGGTAATAAGTCCGAAATGCCATTTTTCATCGTACCGGAGCTCGTCTACAATACGGCCGCGGCTGTTAAGCAGCACTACGTTGCCCTTATCATTGGGATAGGAGGGCATGGTACTCACAAAAGCAAAAGCGCCCGGATTTTTGCAAAGGTATTGTTGCTGCACGATAGAAGGGTCTTCCGTTGCAACCATATAATCGCCGGGAAACAGCAGGCGGTTGTCATTGCTCAGCTGTTTTTCGGAACCTAGTACCCCGTTTGCAGAACGGTTGGCAATATAAACATCCTTACAATTGATAATTTTAGTACCCCGGTTGTACACTTCTATATAATCCACTCCACCGGGCCGGGGATTGAACAGCGCTTCATTTATTACCAAGTCGAATGAATCGGGTACCGATGCCAGCCCCACACGGCTGGTATTGAAACCCGCCATGAGGTTTCCCATGCAATCCGGCAGGCCATTGGCGGTAACCGTATACACCGTTCCTGCCTTTAGCGGCGCCGCCGTTTTTAACTGTACCGTCATAAATAACGGCGCCGGTACGGCAGCCGATTGTGCGACGCCAATGCCTCCGTCAATGGTATAATGAGCGGGCACAGACGCCGCCAGGCTATCGAGCGGTTCATCAAACTGCAGGTTGATGGTATTGTTGTCGGGTGCAAACGCGCTTAGCAAAAGGGGTGGTTGTATATCTTTATTAATAGCCTGCGCGGCGTTTTTCGTGGCAGGTGTGCCGCCGGCGCTGTCGGTGCTGGCTATCCAGTTGCCGGAGCCACTGCAGGGATTTTGTGTATCGATCATTTCCAGCGTCCAGCCACCCTTGCTTTTGATATCGTTGCGATACCACGAAGAAGTATAAGCTACCGCATGGATCGTTTTCCCTTCCCGGGAGCGTATATACAGCTGGTCGCCTTCATTATTAAGCGCCGGAAAATTACTTATACCAAGCGTAGCGCCGTAAGGGGCAAAGGCGGCGGCGGCCGTATTGCCGGTAATAAGCAGAAAGCTATCCGGCTGCAGCAGGAAATGTGTATTGATGGTGGCGAAGCCGATAGAATCGCCGGCCTGCCAGCCGAACAAATCAAGCGCATGCGTGGAAATATTTTTCAGTTCGATAAATTCATAGGGCGGCAAACCTACCGGCGGATTAGGGTCGGCCATGATTTCATCTATTATAACATCGTATGGCTGCGCAGTATAGAAACTAAAAACAGCATTGCCATTGTTCAATGTATTGCCTGCCAGGTCTTTTACCTGGCTAACCGACAAATGGCAATTAATGCCATTTGGAAACGTGCGGCCAAACAGGAGATGCACTAATGCATGATTGGAGGCATCAAGCGTGGCGGTACCGGGAAAGCCGATGCCATTGTCGGCAAAGTAATGGCCGGTAGCCTGTGCAGAGCTGGGGTCGACCGGCTCGCTGAACAATATATCGAGCGTATTGACAGATGTGGTAACCGCGGTTACGAGTGCCGGGGGCGTTATATCGGGCGCGTAGGGTTTTACCTTGATGTCATCGAAGAAGTGTTTTTGAAAAAAGCTGGCGGTGCTTTGTTTTACCAGGATGCCGAAATAAGAAGAATTGGTATACGTGCTGTCGGCCGCATTGCCCTCGCCCAGGTAATTATTACCTGTTCCGCCAAGGTCGCGCAGCAGGGTCCATTGGTAGTGCGCATCGCAGGTTACTTTTAGTTTCAGGATATTGTTGCTGGTATTAAGCGTGCCGTCGAGTCCGTTGATAAGCAGCTTTAAAATACCGGGAGCATCTTTCCGGTACAGGCAGATATCGTCGGCGGTATTGCCCAGGCGTACAAAATAGCCGGTTGTACTGTTCTGGCTGATATCGGATGCGGAAGCCGCGAGATAAATATCCACGTAGTTGGCAGAAGAGGTATTAAACGCCAGTTGTACAGATATTTCCCATTGAGCGCCTGCCACCAGCTGGTTGGCGGTACTGAGATAAAAACTACTGTTGGCAGTCGTGTCATTGCTTTGCAGTCGTAGGGAAGAATGAATGGTCCAGCCGGCCGCATGGCCCGTCCAGGATGGGTTGGCAGTAAAATCGCCATCGGTGAAATCATCGCTGAGCTGGGCGGATGCATGCAACAGGAAGAGTTGGGCCAATGCAAAGCATATAGGCCGGGTAAGGCTTTTTTTCATGGATGGTGGGGTTTAGGAGCAATAATTTAAGAAATAATCGGCAGAATACTTGGGTTGTTTGTTTTTTTGCCTAATTTCGCCTTCCATGAAAATGACAATGAAGCATACAAAGCGCACGAAGAAACATTCCAGACACAGGGAAGGTTAGAGAGACGTTTTGTACGTATCAAAATACTAAAAGGCCTTCCCACACAGGAAGGTCTTTTTATTTTTAACAACTTTAAAAAACAAACACAGCAATGAAAGTCGCAGTAGTAGGAGCAACAGGACTGGTTGGCTCTAAAATGTTACAGGTATTGGAAGAACGTAATTTTCCCGTTACCGAGCTCATCCCGGTAGCATCAGAAAGATCCGTTGGTAAGGAAGTAACTTTTAAGGGCAAATCGTATAAGGTAGTAAGCATGACAGGCGCCATTGCTGCCAAACCTGCTGTGGCTATTTTTTCTGCCGGCGGCGGTACGTCCACCGAGTGGGCCCCTAAGTTTGCCGAAGCCGGTATTACCGTTATCGACAATTCTTCCGCATGGCGCATGGACCCGTCAAAGCCGCTGATAGTGCCCGAAATCAATGCAGACATACTGACGGCAAACGATAAAATCATCGCCAATCCCAATTGCTCTACCATCCAGATGGTCGTGGCGTTGAATCCCCTGCACCACAAATACGCTATTAAAAGGGTCGTGGTATCTACTTACCAGAGCGTAACCGGTACCGGTGTAAAGGCCGTTAACCAGCTCATGAACGAGCGCAATGGCGTGCAGGGAGAAATGGCATATAAATACCCGATCGATTTGAACGTAATTCCCCAGATAGACGTGTTTCTTGAAAATGGTTATACCAAAGAAGAGATGAAGATGGTAAAGGAAACGACGAAGATCATGCGTGACAATACCATTCGTGTCACTGCTACCACCGTACGCATCCCGGTAATGGGCGGCCACAGTGAGTCGGTCAACGTGGAGTTTGCCCATGATTTCGATCTCGAAGAAGTAAAAGCCATCTTAAGCAAAGCCCCGGGCGTGATGCTGGTAGATGATCCCGCCACGCAGCAATACCCGATGCCCCGCGATGCGCACGAAAGAGACGAAGTGTTTGTAGGACGGTTGAGAAGGGATGAAACACAACCCAATACACTCAATATGTGGATTGTGAGCGACAACCTGCGCAAGGGCGCTGCTACCAACGCCGTGCAGATTGCCGAATACCTGGTGCAAAAGAATTTGCTGTAATTTTTTAGCTGCCAGCTAATAGCTGGCAGCTTCTTCCTCTACAGCGCGCGGTTAACAAAGTCCAGCATCGGCTGCAGCGCTTCGAATGCTTCCGTTATTTTTTTTACCAGGCCAGCGCCGGTAAGATCTTTATCTGCGATGGGATGCGTGGCTACATAGCTTTTCATTTTCAGGTATTCTTCGGCCGGGTTTCCTTTTTCAAAGTCCTTGGGCAACCGGCTCAGGGTATACTCTTCACTCCTGTCGATATCGCCGTATACGGTCTTGAATTTTTTAGCGCCAACAATCTTTTTAAATTCGTCGAAGCAGTAATCGATTTCCTGCCGGAGCTTTTTGAGATCGGCTGGCATGGGCATCCACAGGCCGCCGCCCACAAAGGCTTCGCCGGGCGAGCAATGAAAATAATAACCGGCCAGGGGCGATTTTTTGCCGCCCCGTACAATGAAGGCGCCGAAATTGGTTTTGTAAGGCGATTTGTCTTTGGAGAAACGAACGTCGCGGTTGATGCGAAACATGCATTCTTTGGGCGTGAGGTCTTTTACAGACGGATCTTTTTTGCCGTGTGTATCGATGATCAGTTGTACAAACTGCTCATAATCTTTTTTAGCCGATTCATAGGCGGGCCGATGCGCATCGAACCAGGGTTTGTTATTGTTCTTTTTTAAATCCTTCAGGAATTTTATGGTAGAAGGCTGTAACATAATTCCGGTTTTTCGCGAAGGTAGGGCATATAAAAAGAAAAGGGCGATACATGGTATCACCCTTTGTGTTTTGCAGTAAGCAAATGTCTTAGTGCTTAATTCTTCCCCAGTTTTCGCCGCTTTTTATGCGATACATCGTCATTTCACTGACGCCGTATTTCTCGGCCAGCTTTTTAATGGTGATGTTGCGTTTGGGGCTGTCCAGGGTTTTCTTGATTGTTTTAACCTGGGCTGCAGTGAGTTTTAGGCCAACCGTTCGGTTTGCCTGAACTTTTTTGTATGCAATTTTGGCGGGGCTCATCTGCTGATGTTCAATCATTTTTTCGAGCGACGCCCATTGCAGGTTTTTAAAATTGTTATCCGTCTTGTCGTGGTTAAGATGAATAACGTACTTGTGTTTGTTGGTCGGCTTCTTACTGAAGAGCCTGGCTATTTCCCTGTGAATGTACAACGTGCCGTTGTTGCCGGGACGATGTAAATTGAGGGTTTTGTAGCCTGTCGTGATGGAGCCTTGCAACAGTTTACCGTCTTGCAGCACATTGGTTTTGTAACTGGCAATTCTGCCATGGGAGGATAAGGCGTATTTGTTTCTGAGCTGCTTCCATCCGGGAAACTGGAGGGGTTTCCACACCTCGCCGGAAAGTGCTTTGATCATGCGCCTTTGTTTTTGATGTGATTAAAAATACGAAAATAATTTCGTAGCGTTAAATTCAATACGAAAATATCTCTTTTTTTTCTGATATTTCTAAAATAATTTATGCGAAACCGTAAATTACCAACTGTTCTATCACGTATGTATAAAGTCTGCCGGTCGCGGGTTTTTCGTTACTGTTAGGTTTTACTTTTCCAGTAATTCCAGGAACTGTTTTTCGGTAATGATCCGGATGCCCGGTATCTTCTTGGCCTTCTCCAGCTTGGAGCCCGCATCCTCGCCCGTTACCAGGAAATTAAGCTTGCTGCTAACGCTGCCGAGCAGCTTACCCCCGCTTTTTTCTACCATTTCCTCGGCCTCCGTGCGTTTGAGCGTGGGCAATGTACCGGTAAACAGGAAGGTCTGACCATTAAGGTTACCACTTATTATATGCTGTTTTTTATCGTTTTTCAGGTTGACGCCTGCTTTTTCAAGCCGGTACAGCAGATCCATATTGTCTTTGGTATGAAAAAACTCGTATACGCTGCCGGCTACTTTTGGTCCAACATCCTGCAGGTTTTGCAGTTCGTCCGGCGAAAAACGTGCAAAGTCCGGCAAATATTCCACTTCATGCGCCAGCACCTTTGCCGTGGTCTCGCCAACATACCGTATTCCCAAACCGAAAATAACGCGGTGCAGGGGTTGGGTCCTGGAGTTGTCGATGGCGGTTTTCAGGTTGTCGATGGATTTTTTGCCAAAGCCTTCCAGCCGGGCGATGGCCTCAAAGTCGATGTGATAGATGCCGGGAATGTCTTTGAGAAGGCCCAGCTCGTAAAATTTGCGCACATTGGCTTCGCCAAAACTGCGGATATCCATGGCATCTTTGCTTACGAAATGGATGATTCGCTCTACCACCTGTGCCGGGCAGCCGGGATTGATACAGCGCCATACGGCTTCGGTTTCCGGCTTTACCAGCTTATGACTGCATACCGGGCATGCTGTGGGGAATTTGATATCGGTTTCCTTCCCGGTACGAAGCTCGGGGAGCGACTTTACAATATAAGGTATCACATCGCCCGCGCGTTCCACCAGCACGGTATCGCTTATCTTAAGATCTTTTTCGCGGATGACTTCTTCATTAAAAAGGGAGACAGAGCTTACCATTACCCCGCCGATGGCTACCGGGTCGATTTTGGCTACCGGGGTAATGGAACCGGTGCGGCCCACCTGGAATTCTACTCCTTTGAGCTGGCTGGTGCCCTGGCGCGCCTTGAATTTATAAGCGATGGCCCAGCGCGGGTGGTGGGTGGTCATGCCCAGCCTGTCCTGCAGGGCGAGGTCGTTTACTTTCACCACCATACCATCAATTTCATAGGGCAGATCATCGCGCCCCTTTTCAAAATCGATGCAATATTCAATCACCGCATCGATGCCTTTAAACACTTTTTTTTCTTTTTCCGGGCTGCGAAATCCAAGATGCCAGAGCATTTCAAGCGTAGAGCCGTGTTTGTCGATGGCATTGTGGCTGGCGCCCGTTTTGGGAAGATCTATATGATAGCTCAGGTGGTATAAAAAAGCTTCCAGGTTGCGCCTTCTTACTTCTGCCGGGTCTTTAATGCGGAGCGAGCCGGAGGCGGCATTGCGGGGATTGGCCAGCGGGGCCAGGCCCTGGGCGGTCAGCTCGTCGTTGTATTTTTTAAAACTTTTTTTGCTCATCAGCACTTCACCGCGTATTTCCACCTGCTGCAGGCCATAGTCTGAAAAGGCCGCCGAGAGCGGCACAGAGCGGATTTGGCGGATATTGGGGGTGATGTCATCACCGGCTACGCCGTCACCCCGGGTAGCGGCCCGGATGAGCAGGTCGTTTTCATATATTAATGAAATGCTGGCCCCGTCAAATTTGGGCTCCACGCAGTACTCAATGTTGGGGAGCCCGCTCAGCTCGCGGGCCTTGCGGTCCCAGTCAAGCAGGTCGTCGGCATTATAAGAGTTTTCGAGGGAAAGCATCGGTACCAGGTGCTGTACCGTGGGAAAGTCTTTGGTAAGTCCTTTGGCGATGCGGTGGGTAGGAGAGTCAGAGGTGACAATACCCGGGTGTTCGGCTTCCAGCTTTTCAAGTGCCTTATAGAGCTGGTCGTATTCCGCGTCCGACACCAGCGGGTCGTCCATAATATAATAGCGGTATTCGTGAAATTGCAGGATCTTTCTCAAATCGCCCACTTCGGAAAGCCGGATACCTTTTCCCTTGCTTTCTCCGAGTAATTGTTTGGTAAGCTGCCCCAGGCGGAGCGTTTGATCGGCTGAATACATAAAAGTGTTTTGTCGGTATAAAATTAAGGGAATGACCGTTTGGCGGGACCGATTATATAGGACCGGGAGAAAAATTACTATGGAAATGTGCCCAGTATATTAAATTCGTAGTATGTAAGGGGCGTATAACCATCAAATATTGACTTAATGCTTGCTGATACTGCTATGAATTCAAAACAGAAAAACATAAAAACCATATTAAAGCAGCTGGAAGGCGATGACCTCAACGGTATCTCCGTGGACTGCGTAATATTCGGTTTTGATGAAAATGAGCTCAAGGTGCTGCTGATAAAATCAGATCTTAAAAACTTCGAAGGTAAATGGTCGCTGCTGGGCGACCTGGTGGGCAGCAAGGAAGCGCTGGACGAAGCCGCCTATCGCGTGCTGCGCGAACGGACGGGCATGGACGATGTATACCTTGAACAGGTAAGATCTTTCGGCGAAACGGATCGCCACCCCGCGGCCAGGATTATTACGGTGGCATATTGCTCACTTATTAACGTGCAGCATCACCAGCTCAAAAAAATCGACAACGAGCTGCACTGGCACAGCATCAAACATATCGGTGAAATGGCGTTCGATCACAAGAAGATTCTCGAAGTATGCTTTGAATGGCTGCAGAAAAGAATACAGGAGCATCCGCTGGGCTTTAGCCTGCTGCCCAAGAAATTCTCCCTGCGCGAACTGCAAAATCTTTACGAGGCTATATTAAACGTCACCCTCGACAGGCGTAATTTTCGCAAAAAATTCTTTAGCATGGATTTGCTGGAGGATACCGGCGAATATGAAGCCGATGTACCTCACCGCCCGGGCAAACTGTATAAGTTCAGCTACGACAAGTACCAGAAAAAAGAACGGAAGAAATGGTTTGGAATTGATTTTTGATTATACCCCCTTTCGGAATTCCGTGGGCGTTTTCTTCATAATGGTTTTAAATACCTTGTTGAAATAGGTCACATTGTTGAACCCGCTTTCAAAACAAGCGTCGGCAATCGTTTTTTCCTGCTGCAATAAAGTACAGGCCTGCTGTATACGGTACTGGTTGATGAAATCGGTAAAGGTTATGCTCATTACTTTTTTAAAATAATTGCAAAAAGCCGGTACGGTCAGGTGCGCGATATCGGCTACTTTCTTTATTTCAATTTCTTCGTCATAATGCTGTTCCACAAAACTAAAGATGCTCTTTAGCCGCTCGTGGTGTTTTTGTACCGTCAGGGGAAGGGCCCCGTTGGGCAGATTGAGCAGAGTGTACTCGGGCGAGGTGGCCAGGAATTGCATCACGGCCATCAGCTCTATAAACCTGTCGAAGGGAGAATGCTTTAAAAGGCGGATGAGTTTTTTAGTCGCTTTTTCTTTGGTGGCGCCGCTGAAGCAAACGCCGTACTTACCTTTTTCGAGCAGATGGCGCAGGCTTCCCATTTCCGGAATACTGAGCAGCGTCTGGTTGAACATGTTTTCCTTGATCTGTATGACTATTTCTTCGTGAAGACCATGGGCGTTAAGGCCAAAACCGGAATGGGGAAGATTGGGACCCATCAGTACCAGGTCGCCGTCATCGTAACTGCTGAAGTGGTTACCCACATGACGGGTGCCACTCCCGGAAAGAACGCAAACCAATTCATATTCAGGATGATAATGGTATTGCCAGGAGTGTCTCTCTGCAATTGTTTTTTGGTGTAGCAACCTGAATGAACTGCCTTCATCAGGATGTACAATCTCAAATTCTACTCTCATGTGATTTCAATATGGCTTTCTCGTCGCTAACCAAATTTAATGCTTAATACAGAACAATAAGACATTAATGCAGATGATTTTTATTAAAATTAAATAGTGGAATTTTGTTAGATAGGGTACATGTGAGAGTAGTATTAACAGTTTTTTATCAGTTTAGGTACTGAAAATCAAGCGTGTTTAATAAGGTTTTAATAGGGGACAGAAGGAAGGGTGATTTTTTCCTGGGTAAAAAATGTGGTGACGGGACCCGGCTACCGGTTTGAGATATTTAAAATATTTCAAATGCGTGTGCAGCAGATAAGTGTGTTTGAATGTCAAAATAACTGACGTCAGCATTTTCCCTTCGCGCTGGTTCCGTGTTTAGTAGCACAGACTTTTCTCTTTTTTAATAAGCTTCCATATAGTAAACTAACAATTTATGATGATTAAACGATTGCTCACCGGCAGTACGCTGCTCATCCTTTGTGTACTTTTCACACATGCGCTATCCGCACAAAATAAAACCATCACAGGCAAGATCACCGATTCAAAAGACGGGTCGCCGGTTGTAGGCGCCTCTGTACAGGCCAAGGGTTCCAAAAAAGGGACTTCCACCGGCGCAGACGGCAGTTTTTCACTTTCGGTAGCCCCCGAGGTGACAACGCTCGTGGTGACTTCCGTGGGGTTTGATAAACAGGAAATAGATATTTCCGGCAAGGGCTCCATAGAGCTGGCGCTGGTAGCCAGCAACTCTGCCCTCAATGAAGTAGTAGTGGTTGGTTATGGCACGGCCAGGAGAAGGGACCTGACCGGCGCTGTTGCTTCTGTTAAGGCCAAGGATTTTAACCAGGGGGCCATTGCATCGCCCGACCAGTTGCTGCAAAATAAAGTGCCGGGCCTGGAAATCACGGTCAATAGTGGTCAGCCCGGCGCCGCCACCACGATAAAAATCAGGGGCAACAATTCCATTCGCGCCACCAACAATCCCCTGTATGTAATTGATGGCGTGCCGCTGGACGGCAGAACGGCGAGGCCAAGCCTGAATCTTGGTACAAACGGCCTGGGCTTTGGCACCACGCCCGAATCGAATCCGCTGCTGTACATCAACCCGAATGATATCGCCCAGATAGATATATTGAAGGATGCTTCATCGGCCGCAATCTATGGCTCGAGGGGCGCCAATGGCGTTATTGTTATTACCACCAAGAAAGGGGCTTCCGGTCCCACCAGGATGGATGTCAACACCAACTGGGGTATTACAGGCTACATGAAAAAATATCCTGTGCTGTCTACCTCAGAGTACAGGGATGCGTTAAAAGCAAACAGCCTGACCAAGTATGATTCCGGCAGTTCGGTAGACCCGCTGAAAGAAATTGCACAGCATACGATAACCCAGAATTATAATATATCGTTGAGCGGGGGTAGCGAAACCGGCAAATTCCGCGCCTCGTTACTTGCTTCCAGCACGCCCGGCCTGCTCAAAAAATCACAGCTCGATAAATACCTCGGTTCATTCACAGGAAGCTATAAGTTCCTCGATAAACGCCTTTCACTCGATTTCGGATTGATTACCGGCCATACAACGGAGAACCTGGTAAACGTTTCCAATACCGCCGGCTCACAGGGCAATCTGGTGAGCGCCGCCCTGAACTGGAATCCCACAGTTCCTTTCCGGGATAAAAACGGGTTGTATCTCCTGGCCAGCAATGCCACTGCCAACCCCATTGCATTAAGCGATGCGTTTAACGATGTCGCCAAAGTAAATAACTTCCTGGGCAATATCTCCGCCAGCTTCAAGCTGCTGGATAACCTGGAATATAAATTTTTATACGCCATCAATCATGGCGCCGGGCAGCGCCTTACCAATATAGAGGGCTTCCTGGTGGGTTTCCAGGGCTTGTCCGGCCAGGGCTATGCGGTTATTTCAGATGCTGCAATAACCTCGCAAACGTTTACGCATACCCTGAATTTCCGTACCAACCTGAATAAGGATTTATCATTCGAGGCGCTTGGAGGCTATGAGTACTGGAAAAGCGACTATAGCAATTCAAATCTGGCCGCTACGGGCTTCAATACCAACCTCGATCAGAAAACGCGCATCTCAATTCCTTATACCAGCATCATCCAGAACGCGAAGACACAGTTCCCGGCAGTGGCATTCGTGGATCCGACAACAGAGCTGCAGTCTTACTTCGCCCGTGTCAACTTTAACTACCTCGATAAGTTCCTGCTCACAGGAACTTTCAGGGCCGATGGCTCCAGCAAGTTCGGGATCAATAACAGGTACGGGTATTATCCCTCGGTAGGTGCGAAATGGACTGTCAGCAACGAAGACTTTATGAAGAGCAGCACCCTGTTCTCCAACCTGGCCCTGCGTGTCTCTTATGGCGCCACCGGCAACCAGGAATTCCCCCCAGGCTCTTCGCAGGAACAGTTTGCGTTCCCTTCCTACAATACGGTGGGTCAAACCATCGTACAAAACACCTCGCTGAAATGGGAGACAACAAAATCAATTAATATTGGTGTCGATTTCTCGCTTGTCAAAGGACGGTTATTTGGTTCGGTAGATTACTACCATAAGAATACGAAAGACATCCTGTTCCAGGCCAGCGCCATACAACCGGCACCCAACTCAATTTACTTTATTAACCTCCCGGCTAACCTTATCAACTCGGGTGTTGAGTTAGGGCTGGGCCTGAATGCCATTCAGCAGGCCGATTTTAGCTGGGATGTCGGTTTCAACATAGCTTATAATAAAAACCTGCTGAAGAACTTTTTTGATATCAACACCGGCTTGCCCATCGTAATCCCAACGGGCCAAATCAATGGGCAGGGCGTATCCGGCACATTGGGCCAGGTAATTACCAACGGTTATCCCGTGAATGAGTTTTACCTGAAAAAATTCCAGGGCTTCGACCAGAACAAAGGACAAATCATTGCCGCCGACCCTACACCTGCAGGCGACCCCAACCCGCATGTGCTGGCAGGTCTGAGCAACACGCTGCGGTATAAAAAATTGAACCTGACTGTCAATGCCGGCGGCGCATTCGGGTACATGATTTACAATAACACCGCCACCTCCGTTACCAATATAAACAGTCTCTCTTCGGGGCGTAATGTTGACAAGAATGCGATTGCATCCGGCGAAGCCATCAGCAACGGCGCCGCCGCCTCCACCCGTTTTCTTGAAAAAGGCGATTATGTTAAATTAAGGAACGCCACCATCAGCTATAATGTGGGTAATACAGGAAAATACCTGAAAAACCTGAACGTGTATGTGAGTGGCACCAACCTGTTTGTTATTACCGGGTTCAGCGGGTTCGATCCTGAAGTGAACATCGATAAGAACAACAACAACTATCCTTCCCGCTCCATTGAATACATCCCTTATCCCACGGGAAGGATCATCACTTTTGGTCTGAACTTTACACTGTAATAAACAAAAATATTTAACGTATGCTACCATTAAAGAAAATATCAATATACGCGGTGCCCTTTATGGTTCTCGTCAGCGCCTGTACCAAGCTGGATGAGAAGCTGGGCAATACGCTGACCAATGCCCAGACTGTCAATACCCTGGGCTCCGCAGGACCGGGCCTGTTGCTGAACTTTGCGTATGCCGACATCGCAGCTCCTTTTACCGCCCAGGACCAGGTGTTTTCATTAACAGAAAATGTTACCGACGAGTCGCTCGTGCCCACGCGGGGCGGCGACTGGGACGATAACGGCGTATGGAGGGTATTGCATAACCATACCTGGAACGCCGACCACGGCCAGTTGCTGACGGTGTTCAACAACCTGAATAAGCTCAATTATGATGCAACGGTTGTGCTTGGCTTCAATCCCTCTGCACAGCAGGCCGCGGAAGCAAGGTTCCTGAGAGCGCTTGCCTGCTATTACCTGTACGATCTGTTTAATCAATTCTCCGTACGTGATCCCGGTGATAATCTATTGAATGCGCCCAAAGTAAAAACCGGCACCGAGGCCATCACCTATATTATGACTGAGCTCGCCGCCGCATTACCCAATCTTGCCGCCGCTACCGCTACTTCCCGCCCAACCAGCGCCAGCCAGGACGCCTGTCGCTTTTTGCTCATGAAATGCTATCTTAACAAAGGCGCGTTTCTTAACAGGGCTACACCCACTTTTGACGCAGCTGATATGGCGCAGGTTATTACGCTTGGAACAACCATTATGGGCAATACAAAATATAGCTATACCCCCAATTACTTCGACAATTTCAGTGTAGATAATGGATCTAAATCAAAAGAAGCCATATTTGCCTATGCAAATACCTCGGGCGTTACCGTTAATCATGCACCGATAGAAGGCCGCTGGAATATGACCCTGCACTATAACTCGTACGGGCATACCGGTCAGAGCATTTATGGTAATGCAGGCTGGAATGGTTTTTCTACTATAAGTGATTTTTATAACAGTTTTGGCGCTGTTACGCCTACTACCTATAACCCCATAGATACACAGATAGACAGAAGGTTGGGAGGAAGGTATTATGTAGGCTCTACCGATATTTCCGGTATCCGGCCAGGCTTTCTCGTAGGGCAGCAGTATGATGAAAAAGGCGTGGCCCGTCAGGACAGGAAGGGCAATCCCCTGTCATTTACGCCTACCATCGCTTCGAATATGATTGAAACAGGCACCAACCTGGAAGTAACGGGGATAAGGGTAGTAAAATATGTCCCTGATTTTTCAGATACTTCCGGTAAGTATTATAGCGGCCCTGCCGGCAACTGGCTGATGCTGTTCAGGTATCCCGATGTGGTGCTGATGGTGGCGGAAGCAAAACTCAGGAGCGGTACCGACGCCGTCGGTGCATTAACACTGGTAAACGGGTTAAGAACAGCCCGCGGTGCAGCCACCGTTGCTACGCTCCCGCTTGTAAACACCAACAATGTGGATGATCCCAATACACTGCTGGCAGAACGTGGCCGGGAATTGTATTGGGAAAGCGTCAGGAGAAACGATCTGATCCGTTTCGGCGTGTTCCTTAAACCATGGGGTCTTAAACCTACCGATGATCCCAAAAACCTGCTGTTTCCTATTCCTAACCAGGCACTATCGGCTAACCCCAATCTCAAACAAAATCCGGGGTATAATTAACAACCGGTTTTACGATACTTATCTTAATTTCACGAAAGGTCATTTAATATGACCTTTCGTTTTTCATTAGCCTTCGAACCATCCCGTTTATGAAGCTTTTCCCGACTTGCCTTGTCATCACTTTTATATCACTGCTGCCCGCCTGCCGGCACAAACAGGATAAAACACTTTTCGAACTGGCGGATCACACAGGCATCGATTTCAGAAACGACGTAGAAGACGGTAAAATTGAAAACAGTTTTCTTTTCCGGAATTTCTATAACGGCGGCGGCGTGGCTACCGGCGATATCAATAACGACGGGCTGGCGGATATTTTTTTTACCTCCAATACCGGCGCCAATAAGCTATACCTCAACAAAGGCAATTTTACATTTGAAGACATCACCGCCAAAGCCCATATAGCGCAGGACGATAAATGGTATACCGGGGTAGTGTTTGCAGACATCAACAACGACGGCTGGCTGGATATATACGTGTGCAGCTCCGGTCATATGAGCACCGGCAACCGCAAAAATAAACTGTATATCAACCGGCGCGACGGTACTTTTACCGAAGAAGCCGACGCCTGGGGGCTAGGCATCTCGGCCTATACCACGCAGGTATCCTTTTTTGATTATGATATGGATGGCGACCTGGACTGCTTTATGATCAACAACAGTCCCATTCCTGTTAACCAGCTGAATTTTGCTATTAACCGCGACCTTCCCGAGAAGCAATGGCCGGTAGGTGATTTCCTTAAAGGCGGCGGCGACCACCTCTTCAGAAACGATAACGGGCGCTTTACCGAAGTAACAAAAGAAGCGGGCCTCCACGGCGGCCTGCTGAGCTTTGGACTGGGCGCCTGCGTAGGCGATATCAATGGCGATGGTTATCCGGACGTATATGTGGCCAACGATTCATACGAGCGCGATTACCTGTATGTGAATCAAAAGAACGGCACCTTCAAAGATGAGTTTGTACAGTGGATAGAACACACCAGCATGTCGTCTATGGGCGCCGATATAGCCGATATCAACAACGACGGGTACCCCGATATTTTTACCACCGATATGCTGCCCGACGATGATTACCGCCTTAAAACGACCGGCGCATTCGATAACGTCGATTTATACCGCGAAAAGCAACGGCAGGGCATGTACCGCCAGTTTGTAAAGAACTGCCTGCAGCTCAATAATAAAAATGGTAAGTTTCTTGAAATAGGCAACTTCAGCGGGGTCTCGGCCTCCGACTGGAGCTGGGGAGAATTATTTTTTGATGCCGACAACGATGGCTATAACGATATATACATCTGCAACGGCGTCAACAGGGATGTAATCGATTTGGATTTTATGGAATTCTTCGCCAGCGATGTCGTCCAGAAAATGGTGCTGACAGGCAAAAAGGAAAACGTGGACGAGGTGCTTAAAAAAATCCCCCGCACACCCCTCGTCAATAAGGCCTATCGTAACAAGGGCAACCTGCAGTTTGAAGACATTGCCCAATCATGGGGATTTACCCAGCCGTCTTTTTCCAACGGCGCCGCCTATGCCGATCTTGACAACGATGGCGATCTCGACCTGGTGGTAAACAATGAAAACGGCCCTGCCTTTGTGTACAGGAACAACGCCCGCGAACTGAATAAAAATAATTACTGCAGTATTTTATTAAAAGGCGGCGGAAAGAACACCTATGCCATCGGGAGCAAAATTATGCTGTACCTGCCCGGCCAGGTGCTCACAAGAGAGGTAGTGCCCAGCAGGGGCTTCCAGTCTTCGGTGGATTATAAACAAGTCATTGGTATCGGCACGGCCGCCAAAGTAGATTCGATGGTCATAATATGGCCCGACAGGACCATCACCCGGTATGATAATCCTGTCATTAACAAAGAACAGACCATTCGGCAGCCCGACGGCAGGCGTATGCCTTTTGACACCGCTTATAAAACCACAGCGGTACAGCCCCTGCTCCAGGCCACGGCCAATGTTTTTGAAAAACATAAGGAAGACGACTACACCGATTTTTATTACGAGCGCAACCTGCCCGAACTGCTATCCCGGCAGGGGCCCAAAGCAGCGGTAGGCGATGTAAACGCCGACGGACTGCCCGATGTATATATCGGCGGCACGCCCGGCCATCCCGGGCAGTTATATGTACAAAAAAAAGAGGGTGGTTTTGAAAAAAAGAAAACGCCTTCGTTTGACCAGTTCGTCGATTTTGAAGACCAGGCAGTATTGTTTTTTGATGCCGACGGAGACGACGACCTGGACCTTTTTGTTGGTCCCGGGGGAAATAATAATGTTTCTTCCAGCCGGCAAATGCAAAACCGCCTGTTTATAAATGATGGCAGGGGAAATTTTACCATCGACGTCAATGCTTTTGCCGGCACGTCCAATGGTGTTAATACAGCCGTGGCCATGGCCGGCGATTTTAACCACGATGGCCGGCAGGATTTGTTCGTCGGCGGCAGAAGCGTACCAATGGCCTATGGGGCTGATCCCGCCAGCTATATTTATATCAACGATGGTAAGGGACATTTTATAGACAAGACCACGGCTATCTGTCCCGCTATCAGTCATATCGGCATGGTCACCGGCGCCGTATGGGCCGATATAGACGGCAATAAGGAAAAGAAGCTGGTCATTGTAGGCGAATGGATGACACCGCGCGTGTTTGCTGTAAAGAAGGATCATTGGGAAGAAATACCTTCCAGTCTTTCGGGTATGTATGGCTGGTGGCGGTCGGTAGCCGCCGCAGATTTGGATGGCGATGGCAGGGAAGACCTGGTATTGGGCAATATAGGACGCAACTTTTACCTGCAGCCTCATCCCTCTTCGCCGGTAAAGTTATGGATATCAGATTTTGACCAGAACAATTCACCCGATAGAATACTCACCTATTCCGTCAATGGCAGGGATATGCCGGTTTTCCTGAAGCATGATATGGAAGACCAGATCCCTTCCTTAAAAAAGCAAAACCTGAAGCACCACGACTTTGCAAAAAAATCTATCCAGCAATTGTTCCCCGCCGATGTATTGAAGCATGCGCAGGTGAAACAGTTTGGCTGGTCACCTTCAGGTATCGCCTTTAGCCAGGGCGGCGGTAAATTCAGACTGGAGGGCATGCCGCCGATGGTGCAGCTTTCTTCGGTTAATGCTATCAGCTGTACCGATGTCAATGGCGACGGTATAACCGATTTGGTGCTGGGAGGAAACGATTTTGATTTTCCTCCGCAGTTTGGCCGGCTCGATGCCAGCTTTGGACATATATTAATCAACGACGGTAAAGGACATTTTTCATGGTTATATCCCAATGAATCGGGTGTGGAGCTACCAGGACAAATAAGGGATATCGCCAGTATAAAGGGCAATGGCAGGGACTTTATCCTGTTTTTACAAAACGACGATTATCCTGCGCTGTTTGAAATAAAGAAGCCATTTAAACGCAATGCAAAGAAGTAATTCATATAGAATGCAATATAACGCGAAAGGGGTCGGTTGGGTGTGCATTTGCTCACTGCTGTGTTTTCTTTCCGCCTGCAAGCCTGCCGCTACCGGCCCGTCTTTGTTCGACGTGCTGGACGATAATGCTACCGGCCTGCATTTCACCAATAAGCTTACCGCCACGCCGCAATTCAACCTGTTTCGCTACATGTATTTTTACAACGGCGGCGGCATTGGCGCCGGCGATTTTAACAACGATGGATTGACAGACCTGTTTTTTGCCGCCAACCAGGGCGATAACAAACTCTTTCTGAATACCGGTCACCTGCATTTTAATGATGTTACCAAAGCGGCGCAGCTGCCGCAGGACGGCGGTTGGTCTACCGGTGTTTCGGTAACCGATATCAACAACGACGGCCTGCTGGACATTTATATATGCCGCGTGGGCCGGTTAAAAGGCCTTCCGCCGGCCCATAACCTGCTGCTGGTATGCCAGGGCATTGGTAAAGACGGCGTACCTGTGTATGCCGAAAAGGCGCATGAATACGGGCTGGATTTTTCCGGCTTCAGCACACAGGCGGTATTTTTCGACTATGACCACGATGGCGACCTGGATATGTACCTCTTAAACCATACCATACACGACAACGGCACTTTTGGCGTTCGCCAAACGCTGTTGGGTACGCACAGCCCGCTTTCGGGCGATAGGTTGTACAGAAACGATGACGGCCGGTTTACCGATGTAACGGCCGCCGCGGGTATCAACAGTTCCGTTATCGGCTACGGGCTGGGAGTGGTGGTGGCCGATATCAATATGGACGGATACCCCGATATTTATGTAGGCAACGATTTTCATGAAAACGATTATCTCTACATCAACCAGCAAAACGGCACCTTCAAAGAAGAGCTGACCAGCCACGTTATGCATACCAGCCAGTTCTCCATGGGCGTGGATGTGGCCGATGCCAACAACGACGGTTATCCCGAAATCGTATCAATGGACATGCTGCCCTCGGATGCCTATGTGCTCAAACGATCGCTGGGAGAGGACGAGAACGACGTGTTTTATCGAAAAATAGGCTATGGCTACAATTACCAGTATACGCGCAATAACCTTCAGTACAACCGGAAAAATGGTATGTTCAGCGAAACCGGCTTGTATTCGGGCATAGCGGCTACCGATTGGTCGTGGGCCCCTCTCTGGATGGATTTTGATAATGATGGACTGAAAGACCTGTTCATCTCCAACGGTATTCCCAAGCGGATGAATGATATTGATTATATCAACTACATCTCCAATAGTGAGATACAGGATAAAATCCGCGACAATAAAATGGATGAAAGGGATATGACGCTGATAGATAAATTCCCTGAAATTAAAATCCCCAATAAGTTTTTCAGCAACCGGGGCCGGCTTCAGTTCAGCGATATGGACCGGCAGGTGAAGGGAAACAAACCCGGTTTTTCCAATGGCGCCGTGTATGCCGATTTTGACAACGATGGCGATTTGGATATTGCCGTTAATAATATCGACGAACCTGCGCTGCTCTATCAAAACCACAGCAACGACAGTAATCATCACCCCTCGCTCGAAATCAACCTGCAGGGACCGGAAAAAAATATCCATGCCACCGGCGCCCGCGTGGTGCTGTATGCCGGCGAAGAGATACGGACATATGAAAAATACCCGGTACATGGTTTCCTGTCGAGCATGGAAATACCGCTGCATATAGGACTGGACAAAACCATCGTCGATTCGATGTTTCTGGTCTGGCCGGATAATAGCTATGAGCGCGTGAACCTGCCTGCCGGGCAGCAGCGGCTTACCATCCCGTATAAAAAAGGGCTTCCTGTGTTCGACTATCACAGCATCTCTACCCATTGGAAGAATCCCACGACGCCCATGAAAGACATCACCGCCGAAACGGGTATCGGTTACCTGCACCGCGAAGATGTATTTCACGAATTTGACCGTGAGCCATTGCTGCCGCACATGCTTTCTACCGAAGGGCCTGCGCTGGCAGTGGCGGATATTAATAAAGACGGGTTGCAGGATGTCTTCATCGGTTCTTCGAAATGGGAAAAAAGCGCCGTCTTTCTCCAGCAGCCTTCGGGCGCTTTTTATAAAACCCGGCAGCCGGCGCTCGATAAAGACAGCACCTATGAAGGTGTCGACGCCTGCTGGACCGATGTAAATAACGACGGCAATACTGATTTGATCATTGCCAGTGGCGGCAACGAATATTACGGCAGGGATGAATATTTGTCGCCCCGGGTATACCTCAACGATGGCAACGGCAACCTGCAACGAAAAGAAAATGCGTTCGACAGTCTTTATATGACCGCTTCCTGCGTGGCGCCCTATGATTTTAACGGTGATGGTTTTGTCGATCTTTTTATAGGCGGTCGTGCCGTGCCCTGGGAATATGGCCAAACGCCCCGCTCGTACCTGTTGCAAAATGATGGCAGCGGCCGGTTTAAAGACGTAACCGCGGCCCATGCAAAAGAATTATCCTATGCGGGTTTTGTTACCCGCGCCCTGTGGTTTGATATCGATACAGACGGCGATAACGACCTGCTGCTGTGTACGGAATGGGGCGGCATCTACGCTTTTATCAACAACAAAGGCCTGTTCACCAAAAAAACACTGACCGATAAAGCGGGCTGGTGGAATTGTATACTTCCCTGCGATATCAACAACGATGGGCAGATAGACCTGGTTGCCGGCAACCTGGGGCTGAACAGCCGGCTCAAAGCATCGCCCGAAGCGCCGGTAAGATTGTATTACAACGATTTTGACGGCAATGGTAAGAAAGAACAGGTACTGACCTATTACCTCGACGGGCGGGAAATCCCTTTTGCCAATAAAATGGAGCTGGAAAAACAAATGCCCATATTAAAGAAGCGTTTTTTATATGCGGGCGATTTTGCGAAGGCCTCGCTGCAGGAAATGTTTACCGCCGAAAAGCTGGACCATGCACAGGTATTAAAGGCCGATTATTTTTCCAATGCCGTACTGATCAATAAAGGCAATCTTCGTTTTGAGGTACAGGCCCTGCCCTGGGAAGCGCAGCTGACCCCACTCAGGGATGCAGCAATTGTAAACGCCAACAGCGATAAGCTGCCGGATATTTTGCTGATGGGTAATTACTATGAAAACAATATTGAAATGGGACGCTACGACGCCGGTTATGGAACGATATTGCTGAACGAAGGAAACAACCGGTTTAAAACGGAAACGATCAACGGCCTGCCCGTAAAAGGACAGGTGCGGCGTATATGCCCGCTTATGATTGGGAGCCGGCAGGCTTTTGTGCTGGCCAGGAACAACGACAGTGCAATGGTCATCCGGTTTAATCCGCAGCCATAGCATGGATTCAATATACCGGTGCGTATATTCTTGTCACCCACCGGGTGGTATCCGGTTCCTGCATCCTGTCGGTGATAAGCGCAGCAAAGGGAATGGCCATGGCTGTTTTTTTATAGTCGTCGAAATAAAGGCGCATTTGCTCCATGGCGTGTACAACGCTGTGGTCGCCGCCGGTTACATCGGCTACCATAAAAGCGCCGGGCACCATTTTACGGAAGAAGATGTTCTTGTCGCCGGCCAGCGGCCTGTCGGTAGGAAGGGCTACCATTAATTGAAAGTGGTCATCGTCCTGCTGCGTTACGTTCATGATAGGAGGGCCGGTTTGTTTGGCGCCCTGTGCGGCGGTATACTTTTTCAATGTGGCTGCCAGCCGGTATACATCGGGGGTTGCGGGTTGTGTGAGAAAAACAGACCTGGTAGCCACCAGCAAGGTGTCGACGGTAGAGGTTCTTTGAATGGAATAGCCGTATACATTTTTTGTATCGCTCAGAAAAAAAGCAAGGTGCGCGAGCGCTGCATGCATGTTTTTTTTCATTGCCATCGCTTTGTTGTATTGCGCGATTCTTGTAAAGGGATTGTTGCTGATGGGAACGATACATTGCCAGGCCAACATCAGCGAGTCGTTGGACGTCCCGATAAAATGAAGCAGGCTGCCGGCCTGCAAGTTGCCGTGTTGTATGTTTATTTCAAGGCCATTGTACAGCTTTTTGGTGATGGTGTACAAATTGCCGCCGCCGGCCGCCGGCTGCCAGCTGGCCCATTGGGTTTGTTCGGATACAAGCCGCCAGGCCCCGGAAGGAGTACAATTGCTAAGAACAATATCCGACAGGTCCAGTTTGCGTGGAATAAGTATATATACGCCGGCGATAAATAAAAGGAAGAGCATAAGCAAGCGAAAGATCCATTTTTTCATACAGAAGCATCTATAGGTGATTAACTGCAAAATAGTAAATATTGAATCATGTCGGCGGCGCGGATTACTCCTGCCCGTGCTGGTAGCCGTATTTCTTTTTTCCTGTCATCATAAGCCGGCAGAAAAGGAAGATACGCTGTTCCGGCTTTTGCCTGCTGCCGAAACCGGTATCAGTTTTATCAATCGCGTGACCGACACCAAAGAAATGAACATTTTCAACTACCATAATTTTTATAATGGCGGCGGGGTAGCAGCGGGCGATATCAATAATGACGGCAAGCCCGATTTGTTTTTTGTTGCCAACCAGGGTAAATGCCGGCTGTATCTCAATAAGGGCGGCTGGAAGTTTGATGATATCACCGATAAGGCCGGCATTCTCAGCACCCACCAATGGCATACCGGCGTAGCCATGGTAGACATCAATGGCGATGGCTGGCTGGATATTTACCTGTGCAATAGCGGCAATATTGCCGGCGACGACCGCGCCAACGAACTTTTTATCAATCAAAAAAACGGCAGCTTTAAAGAAGAAGCCCATCAATACGGCCTCGACGACAAAGGCGAATCCACCCAGGCTGTCTTTTTTGATTACGACCGCGACGGCGATCTTGACTGTTTTGTATTGAACAACAGCCACCGGTCCATCGAGAGTTTTGGTTACGATAGTAAGCTGAGAAATACCCGCGATTTGAACAACGGCGACCGCCTGTACCGGAACGACGGCGGAAAGTTTACCGATGTAAGCGAACCCGCCGGTATTTATGGCAGCGAAATAGGCTTTGGCCTCGGCGTAACGGTGGGCGATATCAACAACGACGGCTGGGACGATATGTATGTGTCCAACGATTTTTTTGAAAAAGACTACCTGTATATCAATCAGCATAATGGCAGTTTTAAAGAAGTCATCAACCAGGCCATCGGCCATATGAGCAATGGCTCTATGGGTTCAGACATGGCCGATATCAACAACGACGGCTGGCTGGATGTGTTCACCTCCGAAATGCTGCCCGAAAGCGATTATCGCTTAAAAACAACGGTTAAATTTGACGACTATGATGTCCGCACCGCCAAAAACCAGCTTGATTTTCACTACCAGTTTACCAGCAACTGCCTGCAGCTCAATAACCACGATGGTACCTTTAGCGAGATAGCCCAGCTCGCCGGTGTGGATGCCACGGGCTGGAGCTGGGGCGCGCTTTGCTTTGATTTCGACAACGATGGCTGGAAGGATATATTCGTGTGCAATGGCCTCAATAAAGATTTGACCGACCAGGACTTCCTGGAATACTTTAACAACCGCGAGCTGATGAACCAGGTCATGCATGGCGGCTTTAATCCCGATGATATCCTGCAAAAAATGCCTTCGGTGCCCATTCCCAATTATGCTTTTGTAAACCAGCGGAACCTAACGTTTACCAACCAGTCGGCCCGCCTGGGTACCGCCACACCCGGTCTTAGTAATGGCGCCGCGTATGCCGATCTCGACGGCGACGGCGATCTGGATCTTGTTGTAAACAATGAAAACAGCGAAGCGTTTGTATATCGTAATACCAGTTCTGAAAAAACAGGTCATCACTACCTCAAAATCCGCCTCGATGGTATATCACCCAATACCCTTGGCTATGGCGCCCGGGTAACCGTTTTTACCGGCGCCAACCGCCAGATGCTGGAGCAGATGCCCAGCCGTGGATTTGAAAGCAGTGTAGAGCCGGTGCTGCATGTAGGTATCGGCGCTTACACCAGGGTGGATAGCCTGGTGGTACAATGGACGGATGGAGAAACACAAACCCTCCGGCAGGTAAAAGCCGACACCCTGCTGCTGTTGAAACAATCGGAGAGCCGTCCCGCTCCGCCGGTCGTTATACCCCCCGCAGCTTCCTTATATGAAGATATAACGGCCCGATCAGTCACAGGCAGCCTGCGCCACCGCGAAAATGATTTTGTTGATTTTGATATCGAGCGCCTTATCCCTAAGATGTTGTCTACCGAAGGCCCAAAGCTGGCCGTGGGCGATGTAAACGGCGACGGCCTCGAAGATTTTTATATGGGAAGCGCTGCGGGCGATACTGCCAAACTGTTTATACAGCAGTCCGGCGGACGGTTTATACAAAAGCCGCAGCAGGCGTTTACCGACGACAGGAATTATGAAAATACCGGTGCGGTGTTTTTTGATGTGGATAATGATCACGATGCCGATCTTATCGTTGTCTCCGGCGGCAATGAGGCCAGGGAGGGAGCGCCCGTTCTGCTGGCCCGTTTGTATACCAATGACGGCAAAGGAAATTTTACGCGTTCCATACATGGCTGGCCTGCAGTGTCTGTCAATGCTTCCTGTGTACGGGTAGGCGATTACAACGGCGATGGAAAGCCGGATATTTTTATCGGCGCACGCAATGTGCCCGGCAGCTATGGCGTACCGCCTTCCAGTGTTTTATTGCAAAATGAGGGTCGCGGCGTTTTTAACGATGTCACTGCTGAACAGGCCCCGGCCCTCCATGCGTTCGGTATGGTGACCGATGCACAATGGGTGGATACGGATGGCGACGGAATGCCTGAGCTGGTGGTAGTGGGCGATTGGATGCCCGTTACCATTTTTGGCTGGAAAGCCGGTGTATTGCAAAAGCGGGCGGAGATACCGCATTCTTCCGGCTGGTGGAATTGCCTCACGGTAGCGGATATGAATGGCGACGGCTATCCCGATTTGCTGGCGGGCAACCTGGGATTGAACGCCCGCATCAAGGCCGACCCTGCGCACCCGGCGAAAATGTATGTAAGCGATTTTGATAAGAATGGCCAGACCGAATGTATTCCCGTATATTATAAAACAGACGGCAAAGCATATCCCTGGTATCTGAAAGGTGAAATGGAAGCCCAGGTGCCCCTGCTCAAAAAGAAATTCCTGCATTTTACCGATTATGCCGGCAAATCGATTGAAGACGTTTTTACGCCCGAACAATTGAAGGAGGCGCGGGTTTTCACTGTAGAGCAATCCCAGACCTCGGTATTCATCAATAACGGCAGTGGCGGGTTTACCATGCAGGCCCTGCCCGCCCGTGCGCAGTTTTCACCGGTATTTGGCATCCTGGCCGATGATTTGAACGGCGATGGGATAAAAGACCTGTTCCTCGGCGGCAATTTTTACGGCCTCAAGCCACAGGCCGGCCGCTACGACGCCAGCTATGGCGTCACCTTCCTCCAAAACGCACAACAGGAGTTCTCCTATATGGAACCTTCCGCCAGCGGCTTATACATTCATGGCGAAGTCCGCGATATCAAATCTATAAAAACGCCCGGCGGAACCTGTATTGTTGCCGCCATCAATAATGCCCCCTTGCATATGTTCGGAAAACAAAAACACGTCTCGTCCCATTAGAGCCTGCCCCGCCATAGGGGGGACGTCTGGTGGGTATAGCATTGACAAAGCGTAGATACAGCGTAGGTAAAGCGTACATGAAGCGCCAAATAGCATAAAATCTAAAACGCCGGCAATATTTTAGTTATACGATAAGAAATCAAACCAATCTAAACCTCTAGTCCCGCTATGGACGTCTGGTGGGCTGCGTGGTCATTTATAGCGGTGTGAGTGTGTGCCTTTATGGAGAGTTTTATATTGAGGTGTTTTTTTCAGTTTTGTTTCCTTGATCCTGATTTCAAGGCCCATCAGGTCAAAAAACCGAAGAAGGTTTTTGAAAGTCACACTTTTAAAGTTATCGGATTCGTAGCGTTGGAGCTGTTGTTCTTTAAGGCCTAGTTTTTCTGAGAATTCCTTTTGGGTCAGGCCGGAAACGATTTTATACTCCGTGATAAGGGAAGGCAGATCGGAAATAAGCCTTTCTTTTAAAGCAGCTTTTTTATTCTTTTTTAATGAATCGTATTCGGCTACTTCCTCTTCCAGAGTCTGCCGGGTATTATTAAGAGAAGCTAATAATAGTTGATTTCTCAATGCCAGCTGACCTGTGTCATTACTTACCCTGGCGATTTGCCCGGTAAGCTCTTTGAGTTTCTTTTTTGAGATTTTATATTGTTTTTCGTTTTTAATCATAATCGTCTCCTTCTTTCAACCTCAGTTTTACGAGGCCTTTTGAGTTACCATCCCTGTCTGCTTCTAACATTTCCAACAGGTAGGTGGTTTTTGTGTCACAAAATAATATATGACATGCTTTATGTTTCCGTATTTCCCCAATCTTATTGAAATCGAAGAATTCGGGGAATTTCTTTTTCAATTTTTCAAGATCGACCGGTGTGATGTCAAAACACAGGTCAATGTCTGCAGGATTTTCTTTTGTGCTTGCAAAACTCCCGCCAATGTAAACAGTTTTGCACCCGCAGGAGCTGAATATCTTAAAAAACGTAATGGCCGTATCTATTTTGTTTAATCTGCCTGCGTTGATGCCAAACGCTTTACGGAACTGTTTGAATGTTAGTTCTACGGTCTGATAGAGATTTCCTCTCGAGTCGAAGTTCATCTTCATACAAGATTGGTTGGGTTGTTTGCAGCCTAGCACATCCCGCGCCATTGCTGCGGTTAAAAACTTGTTTCAATTGTTTCTTCATGGTTTTTTTAAAAAAAAAGGGTGAATCAAAGATAGAATAAATCTATAAACACAACAAATTTGTTGTGTTTATAGATTTATTCTTTACTATCAATGCTGACCTAATTGCTGCCAAAACGCAGGCAGCAACTCTATTTGGGCCCGTGGATGAAAAATATCGGTCAAAATTTTTATTGAGAATCAATTGATTGCAAAGGCGTCTTCCAAAATACCTTCCTATTTTCTTGGAAGATGGGAGTAGATCTACCTACCTTCGCAGTCCTTAAAAAATTTACAGGCGTCCGGGATAGCGGCGCCTTCAAGTAAAACAAACAAACAAATGAGCAAATTACATTTCACTACCAAGCATGCGAACGCGGCTACCGTACAGCGCAACTGGTATGTTGTGGACGGTACTAATCAAACCGTAGGACGTATGTGCGCAAGAATCGCAGCGGTTCTGCGCGGTAAAAACAAAGCCTCTTACACGCCGCACGTTGATACCGGCGATTTCGTCATCGTTATTAATGCCGATAAAGTTGTGTTTACCGGCAATAAGGCAGACGACAAAATGTACCAGAATTTCAGTGGCTACCCCGGTGGTCTGAAAGAAGAAGCAGCAAAAGACTTGTTAAAGCGCCGCCCCGAGCAAATCGTGGAAAGAGCTGTAAAAGGTATGCTGCCCAAAAACAGGCTCGGCCGCAAGATGTATAAAAAACTGTTTGTGTATGTTGGCGGCAACCATCCCCACACTGCACAAAAACCGGGTGAACTGAAATACTAATTATTAAAAAAATTGTCCCGCCCGCCGCGGGATTCCAAACACATCATAAATGGAAAAGCAAAAAAATGCCGTAGGTCGTCGTAAAGAGGCTGTTACCCGCGTCTTCCTGAGCAAGGGTGAAGGCAAGATCACCATCAACGACAAAGACTACAAAGTTTATTTTCCTCTGGTATACCTGCAAAACCAGGTAGAGCTGCCCTTAAAGACCATCGAGTCCAGCGATAAATTCAATATTGTCATCAACGCAACCGGTGGTGGCGTAAAAGGCCAGGCCGAAGCCGCCAAGCTGGGCATCGCCCGTGCACTGCTGGAAGTAAACCCCGAGTATCGCCCTGCACTGAAAGCCGCCGGCCTTCTGCACCGCGATCCCAGAGGCGTAGAGCGTAAGAAACCAGGTAAGAAGAAAGCCCGTCGTAGCTTCCAGTTCAGTAAACGTTAATACAATAACAATTATAACAATACCATACAATGGAAAATAACACTTCATTACAACAGCAATTACTGGACGCGGGCGTACACTTTGGCCACCTGCGTAAGAAGTGGAATCCCAAGATGCTGCCTTACATCTTTGCTGAGAAAAAAGGCATTCACATTATTGATCTCAACAAAACCACTGAAGGCCTGCAGGAAGCTGCAGCTGCTATGAAGCAGATTGCCCGCAGCGGTAAGAAGATCATGTTTGTCGGCACCAAAAAGCAGGCAAAGGAAATCGTAACCGAATGCGCCCGCAAAATAAACATGCCCTTCGTTACCGACAGGTGGCTGGGTGGTATGCTCACCAACTTCAATACCGTTCGTAAAAGCGTTAAAAGAATGCAGAGCATCGAAAAAATGCTGGGCGACGGTACGCTGGAAAGCATTACCAAAAAAGAACGTCTCACTTTGAGCCGCACCAAGGATAAGCTGGAAAAAGTATTGGGTGGTATCGCCCAGCTGGGCCGCGTTCCCGCAGCCCTGTTCATCATCGACATCGGTCATGAGCACATCGCGCTGTCTGAAGCAAAACGCCTTGGCATCACCACCTTCGGTATGGTGGATACCAACTGCGACCCCAATAAGGTTGACTTTGCTATTCCGGCCAATGATGATGCAACCAAATCGATCGCTATCATCGCCAACTATATCACCGCCGCCATCGCAGAAGGTCTTGCTGAACGCCAGGCTGCCAAAGATGAGGAAGTGGAAGATCTGACCGACGACGAAAAAGAACGCAAAGCAGCCCGCCTGCAGGCTGAAGCCGAAGCAGAAAGCGGCCGCGGCGGCAGGGGCCGTGGTCCCGCAGGTCCTGGTGGACCCGGTGGTCCCGGTGGTGGTCACCAAAGCAAACGTCGTGTGCCCGGTGGCGCCAATCGTCGCCCGGGTGGCAGATAATTATTATCGATTAAACCTATTAATATGTCTACAGTAACTATAAGCGCGCAGGACATTAATAAGCTGCGCCAGATGACAGGGGCCGGCATGATGGATTGCCGGAAAGCATTAACGGAAACCAACGGCGATTTTGAAGCTGCTATCGACTGGTTGCGCAAGCAGGGCCAGAAAGTAGCTGCCAAACGCAGCGACCGCGAAGCAAAAGAAGGTGTGGTGATTGCTTTAACAACGCCCGACCATAAAACCGGTATCGTGCTCTGCGTGAGCTGCGAAACCGACTTCGTATCAAAGAACGCCGATTTCGTTGCTTTTGCACAAAGCATCGCCGATGCCGCCATCAGCAACAACGTAAAAAGCGTGGATGAGCTGAACGAAATAAGCCTCAACGGTACCAAAATAGCCGAATTGATCAACGATAAGCTCGCAGCTATCGGCGAAAAAATCGGTGTCAATAAGTTCGAACGCGTAGACGCTCCTTATGTAGCTGCCTATATCCACGGCGCTTACCGCCTGGGTGTATTGGTAGGCCTGAGCAAAGAATCTGCCGAAGCCGGAAAAGACCTCGCCATGCAAATCGCTGCCATGAATCCCGTGGCGGTAGATGCCGAGTCTGTTCCTGCCGAAGTGGTTACCCGCGAAAAGAACATCATCATCGAGGTGATGCAGCAGGATCCGAAGATGGCGGGCAAGCCCCAGGAAATGCTGTCCAAAATTGCCGAAGGCAAAATGGGCGCCTTCTTTAAGGAGCAAACCCTTACTGCACAAGCTTTTGTAAAAGACGGCGGCAAAACAGTAGCAGAATACCTCAAGAGCATAGACGGTGGTTTGAAAGTAACTGAATTTAAAAGAGTAGCTTTGGGGTAATGAAATAGCCAATAAATAAAAAAAGAGGGAGCATACAGCTCCCTTTTTTATTGCTTACAATAAAACTCACCTACATGAAATTAACCGAACTCGTACTCGCAGAATGGGACAAAACATTCAGAACCGTTGCCCAGTTGGGTGAAATGGATGTGCTGCTGCTCAACCTGGTTAAGCAAACAGGAATGAAGCCCGACGGGCGCCGCAACCTCGTGGCCGTAGACAAGACCGGTAATGTGAAATGGGTAGCCGAAGTGCCCGAAGGTGATCGCGGATATGGTAGCTTCAACAACTTCGCCTACAAAGGCAGAAAGCTCAGGGGCTGGTACGGCGGAAGCATTTTTATAGAAATAAACATAGAAACAGGTAAGATAGTGCAGGCGAATCTGGCGAATTAAAAATTAACTTTATCTTCGCCCCGATTTAAATTAATCTATACTCATGCAGCCATTCAAGCGCATCCTGTTAAAACTTTCCGGCGAATCATTAATGGGCGATAAAAGCTTTGGGCTGGATCCTTCCATGATATCGTATTACGCCAACGAGATCAAAACAATTACCGAAAAAAAAGTAGAAGTAGCCATTGTAATCGGCGGCGGTAATATCTACAGGGGCATGAATGAGGCAGAAACCGGTATCGAGCGTGCCCATGGCGATTATATGGGTATGCTGGCAACGGTTATCAATGGCATGGCCCTGCAGGCGGGACTTGAAAAAGCGGGCGTTTATACCCGGCTGCAAAGCGCCATCAAAATGGAGCAGATAGCTGAACCCTATATCCGCCGCCGCGCCATTCGCCACCTCGAAAAATACCGCGTGGTGATTTTTGGCGCCGGTACCGGCAATCCCTATTTTACAACCGATACGGCCGGCTCACTGCGGGCCATTGAAATAAAGGCGGATGTTATTTTAAAAGGTACGCGGGTAGACGGTATCTACACCGCCGACCCCGAAAAAGACCCTACTGCTACCCGCTACAGCACCATTACATTTGCCGAATGCATTTCCAAAAACCTGAAGGTAATGGACATGACCGCGTTTACGCTGTGCATGGAAAACCAGCTGCCTATCATTGTTTTTGATATGAATAAGCCCGGCAACCTGCTCAAAGTAGTGTCCGGAGAGCCCGTAGGCACCCTTGTCAAGGGCTAGGCGCAATCTCGCATAGTTTGCTTAAATTGAGTAAAACTACTGCCAATGAACCTTGTCGAACGCGCCAGGAATATCCTGTTCAACCCTAAAACCGAGTGGAATACAGTAGCAGGAGAATCTGCTACCATAGGTTCTTTGTTGACCGGCTATGTGATTCCCCTGTCGCTCATACCTGTATTGGCTATTATTATAAAAGGCCTTTTCTGGTCGGATGTAGTAGGTGTGTATAGCCTGCGATACTTCATTATTACCGCCGTCGGAAGTCTCATCAAATCTATTCTCGTTTACGTTATCGCGGCTTATATAGTCGACTTGCTGGCCGTTAATTTCAGGTCGGAAAAAAACATTAACCGCTCGGCCCAATTAGTAGCATATGCCTCTACCGGCTATTGGGTAATATCCATATTAGACATTATACCTTTGCTCGGCTGGCTGGCTGCTATTGCGGGCGCCAGCTATTCCGTTTTCCTTATGTACCTGGGTATAGGGCTGTTGAAAAAGACCCCCGAAGAACAGCGGATTGTATACGTGATTGTCTGCGTTGTTCTTGTGCTGGTGGTAATGTTTGTTGTCGCCGCCATTTTTAACGCCCTGTTTCTGGCCAGCTCTTATGGCATAGGCCGCTGGAATTTGCGCCGGCCATGACGTAACTTTGCTTTTTTAATCGCTACGTATGACTACCATCGCCGATATACGCAAAGACTACCAGCTGCAATCGCTTACAGAAAGCGAGGTAAAGCATCATCCTGTCGACCAGTTTACCGATTGGTGGGATGCCGCTATTCGCGCCTCTATTGATGAAGTTAATGCGATGACGCTGGCTACGGCCTCGCCCGATGGCATTCCCGCTGCCCGGATAGTGCTGCTCAAAGGATATGATAAGAACGGGTTCGTTTTTTTTACCAATTACGAGAGCTTTAAAGGCCGGCAGCTGGCCGAAAACCCCCGTGCCTGCCTGGTATTTTTCTGGAAAGAGCTGGAGCGGCAGGTACGTATTACCGGGCTCGTAGAAAAAACCAGTGCTGAAGAAAGTGATGCCTATTTCCATAGCCGCCCCGAAAGCAGCCGTATTGGCGCCTGGGCTTCGCCGCAAAGCCAGGTAATAGAAAGCCGGGCACAGCTGGTAGACCGGGAAAACACGCTTGCCAGTCAATTTAAAAACAAGCCCATCGGCCGGCCGCTGCATTGGGGCGGTTACCGCGTAAAGCCGGGCACAATGGAATTCTGGCAGGGCAGACCCAGCCGCCTGCACGACCGTATACAATATTCATTACAGGATGATGGCAGCTGGCTGATAGAAAGACTGGCGCCATAAGGTCTATATCACCGAAGTAAATTGTCTTAAAAAACGCACATCGTTCTCGCTGAACAGGCGGATATCATTAATGCCGTATTTAAGCAGGGTGGGACGCTCGATGCCCATGCCAAAGGCAAAACCCGTATACTTCTCCGGGTCGATATTACAATTCTTCAATACATTGGGATGCACCATGCCGCAGCCTAATATTTCCAGCCAGCCCGTACGCTTGCACACGCTGCAGCCCGCCCCGTGGCAAAGCTGGCATTCAATGTCCATCTCCGCGCTCGGCTCGGTAAAGGGGAAATAACTGGGGCGGAAGCGGATCTTGATATCCTTGCCGTACATCTCCTGCACAAAGAAATAAAGCGTTTGCTTTAAATCGGCAAACGATACCTCTTCGTCTATGTACAGCCCTTCAATCTGGTGAAAAAAGCAATGGCTACGCGCGCTCACCGTTTCATTGCGGTACACGCGGCCCGGCATCACAATGCGCAGGGGCAGGTTGCCCTTTTCCATTTCACGTATCTGTACATTGCTGGTATGCGTACGCAGCAGCCAGTCGGGATTCTGCTGGATATAGAAAGTATCCTGCATATCGCGCGCAGGATGGTGCAGGGGCAGGTTCAGCGCGGTAAAATTGTGAAAGTCATCCTCTATCTCCGGTCCGTCGGCTACCGCAAAGCCCAGCCGGCTGAAAATCTCGATCATCTTATTGCGCATCAGGCTGATGGGATGGCGGCTGCCCAGGGGCAGCGCATCGCCGGGAAGAGAGGTATCGATATGGCTGGCGGGAGCGGTCTGCCCGTTGCCGGCCGATTCTTTCCAATGCTCGTATCTGGCTTCGGCAAATTGCTTGAACTCGTTCATTACCTGCCCAAAAGCTTTTTTCTGCTCGTTGGGCACGTTTTTCATTTCGCCCATCAGGGCTTTTATAATGCCCTTGGTACCCAGGTATTTAATACGGTATTCCTCGAGGGCCTTTGCATCGGGCGCCTCCAGCAGGTCTATTTCCTGGCGGTAATTTTCTATCTGTTGAACGATTTGTTCCATAAGGGGGCAAAGATAAGAAACCCTTACGATAACATCTTTTGAATGGTATCTACCAGCTCTGTTTTGGTAATGGGAACCCCCATGATTTTATTATAGCCTTTCGCATCCACGAAATACACATCGCGGATAATTTTTATCAGCTGGCCGTTATTGATTTCAGGCACCAGCACATGGTCAAAGCTCTTCAGTATATCACCCAGGTTACGCGGAAAGGGACGCAGGTAGCGCAGGTGTGCATGGCTTACCGCATGACCATTGGCCCTCAGTTCGGCTACGGCGCTTTTAATAGCGCCATAGGTACTGCCCCAGCCCAGCACCAGCACCTTGCCTTTGTCATCGCCGTTGTCAATTTTTTGTTCGGGTATATACTGGGCTATCCTGTCTACTTTTTCCTGCCGGATGTTCACCATCAGCTGGTGGTTTTCGGGCTCATAGTTGACGTTGCCGGTAATATTTTGCTTTTCCAGGCCGCCGATGCGGTGTTCCAAGCCGGCGGTACCGGGCAACGCCCAGGGCCTTACCAGCTTTTCATCGCGGAAGTAAGGCTGGAATTTTTCTTCGCCCTCATTCAGTCCTGTTTTAAACGTCACCTTGATAGGGGCCAGGTCAGCGCTGTTGGGGAATTTCCAGGGCTCCGCGCCATTGGCGATATAGCCATCGCTGAGCAGGATCACCGGCGTCATATGCTGTACTGCTATGCGCACGGCCTCGTAGGCCATTTCAAAGCAATCGCTGGGAGTCGAAGTCGCTATCACCGGCATGGGGCATTCGCCGTTGCGGCCGTAATAAGCCTGCAGCAGATCGCTTTGCTCCGTTTTCGTGGGCAGGCCGGTAGAAGGGCCGCCGCGTTGTACATCTATTATCAGCAGCGGTATTTCCATCATTACCGCCAGGCCCATGGCTTCCGCCTTGAGGGCCATGCCGGGGCCAGAGGTGGTAGTCACACCCAGGTTGCCGCCGTAGGCGGCGCCGATGGCCGAGGTAATAGCGGCTATCTCGTCTTCGGCCTGAAATGTTTTTACGCCAAACGATTTATGGCGGCTGAGCTCGTGCAATATGTCGGAAGCGGGTGTAATGGGATAGGAGCCCAGGAACAGGGGCAACCCGCTTTTTTGCGAAGCGGCTATCAGCCCGTAGGCCAGGGCCTGGTTGCCCATGATGCTGCGGTATACGCCCGGCTGCATCTTCGCTTTTTCCACCTTGTAGGTGGTGGTGAACGTTTCGGTGGTATCGCCGAAATTATACCCGGCCTGGATGGCTTTTACATTGCTCTCCAGTATTTCGGGCTTCTTGCCAAACTTTTCTTTGAGGAAGCGGACGGTATTGTCCATATCGCGATTGTACATCCAGTACAGGAAGCCCAGCACAAACATATTCTTGGCCCTGTCTTTTTCCTTGGTGCCCATGGTAATCTCTTTCAGGGCTTCCCGCGTCATCTTGGTCACGTCGATCTTTATGACCTCGTAGCTGTCGAGACTGTTGTCTTCCAACGGGTTCACGCCATCGGGATAATTGGCCAGGCGCAGGTTTTTGCTGTCGAAGCCATCCGTATTGGCGATGATTCTACCACCTTTTTTCAGCGACCGCAGATTGGCTTTGAGCGCCGCGGCGTTCATCGCTACCAGCACATCGCATTCGTCGCCGGGAGTAAATACGCGGTCGCTGCTAAAACGCAGCTGGTAGCCGCTTACGCCCGGTAGCGTGCCCTGCGGCGCACGTATTTCCGCCGGGAAATCGGGGAACGTGGCCAAATCAATACCCATCAGGGCGGTATTGTTGGTAAACTGGCTGCCGGTGAGCTGCATACCGTCGCCGCTGTCGCCGGCAAATTTTATGACTACATCCTGTAATACTTCCTGTTTCCTGTTCATATGGCGCAAAGTTACATCAATCAAGAAAATTACTGTTTTTATGTAAAGTCTGCTTAAAATCTTTTCCGGGTTTCGCTAATGTCCTTTTACAGCTTTATACATTCTTTAACCAAACCGTCCTTGCAAATCGGTTACTAACGCACTACATTCATACAAACAATTCCCCCCTGCATTTATGGACTCCGACGACGAGGAAACGACGCAAGCTGTTTCCGCCCTGCTCAAAACCACCCTACTGTTGGTAGCCCTGGCCGCTTGCCACGAAACCGGCCGGGATACAGTAACCCTTAAACCTGCTTCTTCCAAACCTAAACAGGAGATGGCCACCCTGCACACAAAACCACCGGCTAAGAAAAAGAAGAAGAAAATTTATCTCACGTTCGACGATGGCCCCAACAAGGGCACCAACAAAGTGCTGCATATCATGCAGCAGGAGTCCGTTCCCGTTAGTTTCTTTATCGTAGGCGAGCATGTATTTGCCAGCCTGGGGCAGAAACAAACCTGGGACAGCCTCATGATAGCGCAGCACGTAGAGCTGTGCAACCACAGCTATACGCATGCCCACAGCCGTTACGGCGCTTATTACCGGCACCCCGGCTCGGTAGTGGAAGATTTCAGGCGCAGCAGCGACAGCCTGCAGTTTGGCAATACCATCTGCCGTACGCCCGGCCGCAATGCCTGGCGCATCGATACGCTGCAGTTTACCGATCTCAGGAAAAGCAAGGCCGCCATCGATTCCCTGCAACAGGCAGGATTTACCATCATGGGCTGGGATCTTGAATGGGAGTACAATGGCAAAGACCTTTGCCTGAAAAACTCAGCCGACGAGGTATTGCATAAAATCGACAGCGTATTTGCCTGTCAGCGCACCCGCACGCCGGAATGCCTGGTGCTGCTGGCCCACGACCAGGTGTATGCCGATGCCGACGACTCGGCCGAACTGCACGATTTTATCCGTAAGCTGAAGATGAGCGATGAATACGAGCTGGAGCTGGTAAGCAATTACCCGGGTGTGAAGGTGATGCCTTAAATAAAAACGGTGAGCCGCCCCTGTAGACGACCCACCGTGTTAGCTACATCGCCTTATAAATCGCTTCCATCATCTTACCACGTATGTTCATCTGCAATAATTTCACATTATCGCCCCCGTTAGGATATACCCGGTTGGAAAGAAATATAAAGCTCAGGTGGTATTTCGGGTCTATCCATATGCAGGTGCCGGTATAACCCGTGTGGCCGATTGTTTGCGGCGAGGCCGACCCGCAGGGGTAAGGCTCCTTGCGGGTAGCATTGTCTTTTTCGGGTTTATCGAATCCCAGGCCGCGGCGACTGATATTGCTGTGGTATTGGGAAAAATAATCGATGGTCTCTTTTTTCAGCAGCGATTGCCCGTTAAACGAACCACCGTTCAACAGCATCTGCGACAGCACCGCCAGGTCTTCCACGTTGCTGAACAGGCCCGCATGGCCGGCTACACCGCCAAACATGGCCGCGCCGGGGTCGTGCACATCGCCCCAGAGCTGCTGCATACGAAAGCCTGCCTCGTTTTCTGTCGGCGCCATGTATTGCAGCGGAAAGCGCTCCCGGGGCTTAAAGCCCGTGGCGATCAATCCCAGCTTGTCATAAAAGTTTTCTTTGGCGTATTTGTCCAGCGTCTGCCCGCTGATGGCTTCTACTATTTTACCCAAAAAGATAAAATCATTGTCGCTGTAAATGTATTTTCCTTCCGGCCCAAGGTGGCTTTGCAGTATGCGCTGGTAGAGGGTATCCACCCAGTCATTGCGCAGGTACATATTGTTGGCTACCCGTACGCTGTGCTGTGCATCGGGGCGAAGCACATAAAAAGCCCCCAGCGGCTTATGCAGGGTGTCTTCCGTTTCGCGGAAAAAAGGAATAAAAGATTTGAGTCCCGCCTGGTGAAGCAGCACGTCCCATAGCTTAAGGCCCGCTTTGTCGGTGCCCCTTGTCCAGGGAAGATAGTCGCCCAGGGTTTTATGGAGGTCCAGCCTGCCTTCGTCGTACAGCTTCATCACCGATAATGTTGTGGCCATTATCTTGGTGCAGGAAGCCATGTCGAATATAGTGGTGGTATACATCGTTTGCAGGCTGTCGTAAGTAAGATAGCCGTATGATTTTTCAAAAACGATTTTGCCGTCTTTGGCTACCAATACCACGCAGCCCGGAAAGGCGTGACGGGCGATGCCGTCGTTGGCAATCGAATCGATAATATTCAGCTTTTCTTCATTCAGGCCAACGGCCGATGGCTGCGCTTCCGGCATCAGGTGATTGCCCGTAATGCCGCTGCCATAGGGAAAAGCGTCGCACACCGTTACCGGCAGCTTGCCATGGGCGCTGAAGCGGCCATTGACCAGGTCGGCAGCGGTTTGCTGTACCGTCTCATCGTCTTCATAACAGGCGATAAGCGTTTTGGCATCGCAAAAGTTTTTGATGGCATAAGGATTGCCAAAGGCCAGCGTAATGCATTTGAATTGTTGCTGTACCTGGCGCAGCAGCCCCATTGCCCCGGTACTGATGGCGAAATTGTTGGCGGGATAACGGGCATAATTGTGCAGGCCTATCACCACCGCATCGTACCGGCCTTTCATAAACTGCAGCAGCGACTCCGCCTGTGTGCTGTCCATGCGGTAATCCACATAATATACATGGGCATTGTAATCTTCGCGCATGCGTTTGGCAAAAGCATTGTCCTGTGTAAGGCCAAGACCTATATACGCACATTTTTTGCGGGCATTGGCCAGCAGCGGAAAAGCGCCGGGGTCATCATTGCGCAGCAGGGTAAGCGCGTTTTCGGCCACCTGTTTTTTCAGGAGGAGAATACCCGCGTTCAGGTCTTCTGTCAGGTGCTGCGTATGGATGGGCTCAAGATGGGCCAGGCCGTATTGGTATTTGGCATACAATACTTTCATGACGTGTTTGTCGATATCCTTCCATTTCAGCTTGCGGTCGCCGATAGCCGCCTTGATTTTTTCTATACCGCCGGGTATATCGCCGGGCAGGCAGAGCATATCGTTGCCGGCAATCAGGCTCTGGGCCGATGCCTCCCCGTCGGGGAAGAATTTGGCAACGCCCTTCATTTCGAGCGCATCGGTAAAGGTCAGGCCGCCGTATTTGAGTTTTTTGCGCAGCAGCTTTGTCACATTGTTATAGGAGAGCGAGGTAGCGCGGTTTTCGGTATTGTCGATGGCCGGTATATACAGGTGCGCCACCATAACGCTGCCCACGCCTGCCTTGAAAGCTTCGCGAAAGGGATACAGCTCCAGCGAATCGAGCTGCTTTTTCGATTTATTGATAACGGGCAGGTCGAGGTGCGAGTCTACCGCCACATCGCCATGACCCGGAAAATGCTTGGCGCAGGCCATCACGCCGGCGTCCTGCATCCCCCGGATGTATTGTGCGCCGTAAGCGGCCACCTTGTATTTGTCCTCGCCAAAAGACCGGTCGTTGATGACCGGGTTGTTGGGGTTGTTGTTGACATCTACCACCGGCGCATAGTTGACCTGTATGCCCGCGCGGCGGCATTGCTCGCCCACCAGCTTGCCATAGCGATACATAAAGGAGGCGTTTTGCATCGCCCCCAGCATCATCTGGCGGGGCAGGCCCTGTACGCTGTCCATGCGCATACCCAGCCCGTTTTCGCCGTCGATGCATACCAGCAGCGGCGTTTGAGCAATTTGCTGGAAGAAGTTGACATTATTGGCCTGCGCTACCGGGCCGCCCTGGAAAAGACAGATGCCGCCCACATTATATTTACGGATGGCGTCTTCCACCTCCTGGTTCAGGAAAACCGGTTTGCCGGCAGCAATGGTCGAGGCGCGCACCACCATCAGCTGGGCTATCTTCTGGTCTTCGCTAAGACTTTTAAAAACGCTGTCTACCCATTTATCGGCGGGAGAGGGGGAGCGATGTGATCGTTGGGCTGCTAAACCGGTGCAAACCAGGAGCCCTGCACCAAACAGGAGTTGCTTCATCCGTTAATAGTTGTTTTTTTGAGCTGCGAGCTAATAGCTGTAAAATAAGCTTACAAATTAAGAAGAAACAAACACATACAATGACTGCCAGTGGAATATGCCTTAAATTTGCATTAAAACAAGGAGACCGCTTTTGCCAGACATTATCCAGTTACTGCCCGATAATATTGCCAACCAGATTGCTGCCGGAGAGGTGATCCAACGACCTGCCAGCGCCGTAAAGGAGCTGCTGGAAAACGCCGTAGACGCCGGCGCCACCGAAATCAGGCTTATCGTCCAGGATGCCGGCAAGGCCCTGATACAGGTGAGCGACAACGGCGGGGGCATGAGCGAAACCGATGCCCGGATGGCCTTTGAGCGGCATGCTACCTCCAAGATTTCGAATATCGACGACCTGTTTCGCATCCGCACCATGGGTTTCCGGGGCGAAGCCCTTGCCTCCATTGCCGCCGTAGCGCAGGTAATGCTCAAAACCCGCCGGGCGGAGGACGAAGCAGGCACCTGCATCGAAATAGACAACAGCATCGTAAGAAAGCAGGAGCCGGTGGCTATGCCGCCGGGTACCAGCATCGCCATGAAGAACGTATTCTTCAATGTGCCGGCGCGCAGGAACTTCCTTAAAAGCAATGCCTCCGAAATGCGCCATATCGTGGATGAGTTCATCCGCGTGGCGCTGGCCTTTCCCCATGTTTTCTTTTCGCTCACAGGCAATAACGGGCAGGAGGTATTCCACCTCGAGCGCGGTACGCTCAAGCAGCGCATTGTGCAGATACTCGGGGCCCAGTACAATGCCCGGCTGGTGAGCGTGCAGGAGCAAACCGACTATCTTAACATATACGGGTTTGCAGGCAAGCCCGAAACGGCTAAAAAAACCCGCGGCGAGCAGTATTTTTTTGTCAACAACCGCTATATCCGCAGCGCCTACCTCAACCATGCGGTGATGAGCGCTTACCAGGACATCATTGCGGCCGACAGCTTCCCGGCCTATGTATTATGTATCGATCTTGACCCCGCGCAGATAGATATCAATGTACACCCCACAAAGCAGGAGATAAAATTCGAAGATGAAAAGATTGTCTATGCCTTCGTGCAGGCGGCGGTAAAGCATGCGCTGGCGCAGTTCAGCGTAACGCCTACATTGGAGTTTGACCTCGACCCCCATATCCAGCAGCTGGATGCGGTCACAAAACCGTTTACCGAAGACAAACAGGCGGCGGCAGCCGACTCCAGTCTTTTTAAAAACTTTACCCAAAAGAACCAGGCGCATTTCATCCAGCCCACCAATAAAAGCGAGCTGAAGCACTGGAAAGATTTTTATGAGCCCGCATCGCAGGGCAGCGACCAGCCCGCGCCGCGCTTCGAATCCTTATTGGATAAAATAAAAACCGTCGATACCACGGGCGCTACCATCGGCCAGGCTGTTGCCGGCCAATCCACCTACGGCCATCAATCCCTGCAATGGATACCCGAAGCCCCGCTTACCCAATTGCATCAAACCTATATCATCGCATCCACCAACCGGGGGTTTATACTGGTGCACCAGCAGCTGGCGCATGAGCGTGTGTTGTACAACCGCTTCAGCGAAGCGCTGAAAGGCAAAGCGATGGCTACGCAGCGAAGCCTGTTTCCCGTCACCTTACAGCTGGCTACCGCCGATGCGGTGCTGCTGGCCGATTTACTGGCCGACCTTCACCTGCTGGGTTACGAGGTAGAACCTTTTGGCAAAGATAGTTTTGTAATACAGGGCACCCCGGCCGATTTACCGCCCGGCAACGAGCGGTCCGCCATCGAAAACCTGCTGGAGCAGTTTAAACATTTCAGCAGCGATATGAAATTTTCAAAAAGAGAGAAGATGGTGCGCGCCATGGCCTGGCAGCGATCGGTAAAACCAGGCCGCAACCTGTCAAAAGAAGAAATGCATGATTTGGTCGGCGATCTATTTGGCGGCGCGCAACCCAATGTCACCGCGGGCGGCAATCCTACCTATATCGAATTCAAATGGGAATACCTCAACGGCTTATTTAACCGCTAAACAATCAATCCACCTGCCCGCACTATGCGCTAAATAAAAAATGCCCCGCGGATTTTATTCCGGGGGCACGCTTGAAATGGTTTAGAGGAAAACGTTAATAACGTACAAGACTTTTTAAGGTAGTATTCGTATTGTCTTTTTTCCTGCCCTCAAATAAGTTAACGCGTACAAAGAACAGGACCGACGAGTTGCGGATTTTCGCATCCGGCACACCGTTGGCCGGACCTACGCTGACCAGGTTGGTAAAAGCTTTGTTGTAACGCATACCCACGGTAAGCCGTTTCCAGTAATATTCTGCTCCCAGCTGCCAGCGCCATTCATTGGGCCGCAGCTGCGCGGCAATGGAATCATCTTTGAATTTTATGACCTGGCGACTCATCGTATCAGGTGTACCCCCGAGCGCATTAAACCTTCTTTCATCTATCATCGCCAACCCACTTTGCAAGGACGAAAACTGGAGGCCGGTAGTCAGGTACAGGTTTTCTACCGGGCTATAATGCAGGCTGACAGGCCAGTTGAAATAGTACAGCTTCTGGATATAAATTGCTTTATCCCGCATCATAGCAGGCGGCGCACCTGTATAAACAGGGCCCGTTTTCTGGTACAGGCAAAGCTGCGGTACATATTGCGGGGCGCTCAGGTTGATCTCTGTTTGCAGGTATACGCTGGAATTGAGGTGAAACTCAATATAAGGCGAAGGCAGGTAGTCGGTAAGCAGGCTGCGGCCGCCGTTGATATTGTAATTATAACGGCTTTGTCCTGCAACGGGCAGGGGCGCATTGAACGATAAGCCGGCTGCCCACCAGGGGTCGTTGTCTGTTTTCAGGCTAAAGGGCTTAATGGCCAGGCGGAAAGGCTTCTTCGGCTTTTTGGCCACAGCGGCATTGTTATCGGGCTGGAGGCTTTTTGCTATCAGCGCCTTTGTTTTATTGTTCAGCAGGCGGCTGGTGTCTTTATACGGGTTTGCGCTGTCGCCGCCGGCCAGCGAGCTGTTTACTGCGCCATGCGGGATGGGCTGCACCAGCTCCCGCAGGTGCGCGCGGCGTTCACGTTGCTTTGCCAGCCATTGTTCGTCGGCCGGCCGGGTGCTGGTACCCGTTGCCGCCTGGTTGGTACGACCGCCGGTAAGCGACTGGTTACGGCCACCTGCGGCGGGTGTATCTTTTATGCGCGAAGGGTTTGTATGAGAAGGCTTCCCGTTGGGCTGAGTGGCCAGGTCCCTGTTATGGCCATTGCCGGGTTGGGTATTGGTCCTGGTACGAACGGGCGCATTGCCGGGTATTTTGCTGGCTTTGGCAGTGTTTGCCTTGTCTTTATTCACCGGTCCGTTATTAGCAGGCGTATTGCTGCCGGGCGTACCGGGCGCAGGGATATTCCTGCGGTAACGGCTGCCGGGCCGGTTGCTGGCTGTTTTATCGGCCGGTTTTTTCTTTTTGGGGAGCGACTTGCTGTAGTCGGATGCCGGCCCGTCTTTATCGGCCGTTACCGGCAGGCTGCCGGCGGGAGCCGATGAGGCGTTTTCTGTGGCGCGGGTGCCGCCGCTGCCGTTATTATTGTTACGGTTATTGTTATTGTCTGTGGCGGCGCCATTGGCACTGCCATTGCGGTTCCCGTTGGTTACGGCAGGGCTGCCGGCAGGCTGGCCTTCGCGGCTACCGGCGGCATTGTTGGCCTTATCAGCGGCTGTAGTTTCTGTGGAAGAAGTGGCCGGATGGATTTGAGTAGAGGTTTTATCAGTATTGTTATCGTTTGAAGATTGATTAAATGTTGTGTTGGCCGAAGGGCTGTTATTGGCCGGCGCGTCTTTATTACCCGCAGCGGTATTTGCCGGCGTGGTATGGTTGGCGGAAGCCAGTCCGGGTTGTGCCGGGGAAGGCCGCGTTTCCATATACACCCATATACCGGTGATCAATGCGGCGGCAATAATGCCCGCACCCCACCAGCGGCCACCGCCTCCGCCGGGCCGGAATCTTTTCCTGCCGCCACCACCGCCATCCGGCGATTGGTTGTCGTCGAGCAGGCGCTTCATCTGTTGCCATGACGCGTCCGCGTCGGGCACAGGAAGCTGCTGAAGCTTTTCAGCTATCAGTTGCTCATATGGTTGTCTTTCATTCATCGCATTACGTGCATGGTTAACAATAATTGCTGCAGCTGTCTCCGCGCTTCGCTCAGGTGCCATTTGCTGGTGCCGTCGCTGATGCCGAGCATTGCGGCAATTTCTCTATGGTTATAGCCTTCCACCACGTACAGGTTGAATACTGTTTGCGTGGCCTGGGGCAGTTTCTTAATCAGTTGCAGCAGCTCCGTAGCGCTCATCCGCTGTACCGCCTCGTTGTCTATCCCGCTTTCGTGCATCTCTTTCAGCTCGGTATTGTTTTTGAACTTCTGGCTGCTGCGGATAAAATCAATGGCGCTGTTTACGATGATCGTCTTTATCCAGGTATAAAGAGATGCTTTTGCCGAATCGTAGGTGCCCATATGTTTATACACTTTCAGAAACCCGTTGTGCAGTACCTCCAGGGCGTCTTCTTCATTACGGGTATAACGTATACACAAAGCAATCATAGGGCCGTAGAATTGCTTGTACAGCAATTCCTGGGCCCTGCGATCGTTGTTAATGCAACCTTCTACTATGCTCTTATCAACCCAATCTGCTGGCAATAGCTTGCGATTTGATTATCCTTTTTGAAAACGACTCAGCCACTTATGCGTCCCGGTGCGGATTTCGACCAGGTAAATGCCGCGGCTCAGTCTCTCAACGGGTAGCGTAAATCTATTATTGCCCGTTAAACCGTTTTTGCTGAATTCCGCCCTGGTGATTCCGTTGCCGTCCATAATGCGTATTATTACTGTCTCCGGTCTGTCTAAAGTTACATTTATTGTTACAGAACTAATGGCAGGATTAGGAATGGCCGGTACGAGCCCGGACCCGTTTAACGTTTTGTCAACATATACCGGCTGGCAATACATCTTGCGGCAGCTGCCCGATTCGGCTACCAGGCACACCGAATAAGTGCCGATATGCGTATAGCTGTGGCTGGGTGATACATCGTGCGATACCGCGCTGCTGTCGCCAAAATACCAGGTATAATGGATGCCCGCAGCTGATCCGGCGGTAAGATTGGTGAAATAGATCTTACCCGTTGTCAGCGAATCGGCCCTCCAGCCAAAGAAAGGCTGGTAAGCACATGAATCGGCGCATTTTACATATACCGTGTCCCATACCTTTCTGCGGCAATTAGTACCCGACTCACTCACCAGGCTCACGAGATACGTGCCGGATGTTGCATACGTGTGCACGGGGTTTACAGCAGTAGAGCTGGTGCCGTCGCCAAATGTCCAGGCGAAATGTACATTGGGCGATATGGGCGATGATGTATTGACAAAATGGATGGTCTTACAATTAAGGCTGTCTTTCCGGTATTGGAATTTGGCCGTGATAGTGCACGAATCCACACCGCACTTAACATATACTGTATCCCACACCTGTTTGCGGCAATTAGTACCTGACTCACTTACCAGGCTCACGAGATACGTGCCGGATATTGCATACGTGTGTACGGGGTTTACAGCAGTAGAGCTGGTGCCGTCGCCAAATGTCCAGGCAAAATGTACATTG
>Ga0307508_10000484_pt1 | contig 47980 bp, 41 predicted proteins | sample 9_EM_MG_FD_203089 | JGI IMG/M metagenome (GOLD analysis project Ga0307508, IMG submission 203089) | Populus trichocarpa ectomycorrhiza microbial communities from riparian zone in the Pacific Northwest, United States - 9_EM | ecosystem: Host-associated > Plants > Roots > Unclassified | place... | reverse complement strand
CCGTTGAAGTACCAGCGCAGCATCGCATAGGTGCGATAGTCGGTGGTCGCGATCCAGGTGGCGCCGGTTCCTTGCAGCTCCGTCTCAGTCCGCGCCACCACCTGCTCGTAGCCCGCTTCGCCGCCGATCGGATCATTGTTGCCGATGAAATTCCAGGGCGCTGCGACGTAGTAGAGAAACACCAGGACCACCAGCGCGATGCCGGGTGCGATCGCGGCGCGCGCCCAGGCGACCGTCGCCTGGATTATCCAGGGCGGCCAGCCCTCCTTCGGTAACATCGCGATGTTGACGGCGGTGGCGGCAAAGCCGATCGGCCACATGAACATCGGCCAGGTGTCGCCGACGCGCAACGTGAACGACTTCCAGAGGAAATACAGGAACGGCACGATCACCGATGTCGACAGCAGGATCGCAACCGGCTCGCGGTGGCGATAGCCGCGCCACGCCGAAAGCACCAGGCCCGACAATGTCACCGGCAACAGGATGAAGCCGACCAGGCCAAATTGCAGGCCGATATAGTCGCCGACCGTGCGCAAGGACAGTTGATGCGTCGCGGTGGCGCGCACCAGCTGGAACCTGAACGACGCCCATTCGTGCTCTGCGTTCCAGATCAGGACTGGCGAGAATAGAGCAATCGCGATCAACGCCGCCAACCAGGGATAGGAGCTGAGCAGCCAGCGGCTGCGCCAGGCCGGCACCAGCACGAAGGCGAGCACGGCGGGAAGCAGCAAAACGACTGTGAATTTCGACAACAGCGACAAGCCGGCAAAGGCGCCGGCGGCCAGCCACCAGCGCCCATCGCCGCTCTCGTGCAGACGGACCAGCGCCCAGATCATCGCGACCGCGAACGGGATCAGCGCAATGTCCGGCGAGACCTTGGCCATCAGCAGACCATAATAGAGCGCGGCCTCCATCATCAGCACCGCGAGCACCATCGCGCGCGCACTGTGCGTCAAGCGCCGGACGATGTCGGCGAGCAGCAGTTGCGTCACCAGCATCGCCACGATGCCGGCAAAGCGCACGCCGAGATTGGTATCGCCGAAGATCATGGTACCGAAGCGGATGAACCAGGCGATCATGGGCGGATGATCGAGGAAGCACAGCACCTGCTCCTTCGACCAGGTCCAGTAATAGGCCTCGTCGGTGCGCAAATCGATCAGGCAGGCGTAGACAATCCGCATCGCCGTCATCGCGGCGACGAGACCACCCGCCATGATCAATTGCCTGGTGGCGCGCGGATGCGGCTTTGCGCTGAAATCGTGAGGGAGAGCGTGTGTCACGGCGCTTTCTCCCCGACTCCTCCGGGCGTGTCAACGCCGCGAGATGTGATAAAGCGTGAGGACATTTCGACCACACATCCGGCCTTCGCCGGGACGATTCAGACAATATGGCCACTCCTGGAATTAAGCCCTACCATCGATGGTCTATACGTCAGAGACTCCATTCGCCTAGTGAGCGGCATGACCGATTCCCGTCAGCAGACATCTGCGAACCCGTTCCACGGCATCGGCCTGCGGCAGCTCCGGCTCGCTTGCGGGCTGGTGCTGTTTGCATATCTGATCAGCCATTTCCTCAACCATGCGCTCGGCAACATCTCGCTCGACGCACTGGCCTGGGGGGTCGCCTACCACACGCTGTTCTGGCAGTTCCTCCCGGTCGCCATCGTCCTCTACGGCGCGGCGGCGATCCATATGGGGCTCGGCATCTGGGCGCTCTATCAGCGCCGACAATTTCACGACCGGACGATCGAGCCGCTGCAGCTGCTGCTGGGATTGAGCATTCCCGTGCTCCTCATCGCCCATGTCGAGGGCACGCGGCTCGGACAGGCGCTGTTCGCGCACGCGAAACTCTATCCCCAGGTGCTATACGGCCTCTTTGTCACATCGTCGAGCCGGCTGTGGCTGCTCACCGCAGCCCTGATCGTGGCCTGGCTGCATGGCTGCATCGGGCTCACCTTCTGGCTGCGCATGAAACCGTTCTTCCAGCGCACGGCGCCGTTCCTGCTGGCCGCGGCGGTGCTGGTGCCGACGCTCGCGCTGCTCGGCATCTACCAGGCCGGCCGCAGCATCGGCGTCGAAAGCACCGACCCCGAATGGCGGACCAACAATCTGGCGCAGCGGCAGATGGGCACGCCTTCGGAACAACAGACCCTCGAACGCATCGTCGACGAGTCCCTGGTCTTCTACCTCGGTCTTGTCGGACTGGCCTTGCTGGCGCGCGGCGCCCGCGCCGTGCACGAACGGCGCGGCGGCATGATCACGCTGTCGTACGGCAATGGCCGGACTATCCGCGTATCGAGGGGCCTTTCGGTGCTCGAGGCGAGCCTGCGCAACGATGTGCCGCATGCCAGCGTCTGCGGCGGCCGTGCCCGCTGCTCGACCTGCCGCATTCGCGTGATCGGCGACCACAGTGAATTGCCGGAGCCGTCGCCGCGTGAGGCCTTCGTGCTGGCGCGGGTCGGCGCGACCGACCCCGCGATTCGGCTGGCCTGCCAGTTGCGGCCGACCTCGGACCTTGCATTTTATCAGCTGTTCCTGCCGGGCACGACCGCGGCCAATGTGCGGGCCTCACCAACCAGCCGGATCGGCCAGGAGCGTTATCTCGTCAGCCTGTTCGTCGACATGCGCGGCTCCACCAGACTGGCGGAGAAGCGGCTGCCGTTCGACACCGTCTTCATCGTCAACCGCTTTCTCGCAGCCGTGTCGCAAGGCGTGATCAGCAACGGCGGCCAGCCGAACCAGTTCATCGGCGACGGCATGCTGGCGCTGTTCGGATTGGCCAGCGATCCGCAAGCCGCCTGCCGGCAGGCGCTGCAGGCCGCGGCCGCCATGGCGGTCAACGTCGCCGAGCTTAATCAGCTGCTCGAACATGACCTGCGCGAGCCGATGCGCTTCGGCATCGGCATCCACGGCGGCGAGGTGATCGTCGGCGACATCGGCTATCGCGACCACATGGTGTTCACGGCGCTGGGCGACGCCGTCAATGTCGCCGCGCGGCTGCAGGACATGACCAAAGCGCTCGGCTGCGAGGCCATCGTTTCGGACGAGGTCCTGATCACCGCGGGGCTCGCGGCCGACGCCCTGCCGCAGCAGCAGGTCGAAATCCGCGGGCGTGCCGAGCCGATGCTGGTGCGGGTGGTGGCGGACGCGAAAGAATTGGCGGGGTTGGTCGAGGGGCGGGAGATTGTGGCGGCGTGAGGTGGGCTCGCGCAGATAAGCGCGGTCCGCATGATAGTTGAGCGCTTGCGGAACCCATCAATTTTGCCGCGGGTCAGACGGCACTCCGCAAGGTGGATGCGAAGAAAAAGTCACTCAGAAGGTTGCGGCAATAGCCGGTCATCGACGCATGATAATGCGATGAATATCGCTGCGCTCCACCCATCTACGGGCTGTTTGGATGAAGCAAATGGGTCTCGAAACGGGAGGTGACGATGAAACTGTTGGCGCGCTATTCGGAGTTGCCGTACATGAAGCCTGGCCGGCTTGCCGACCTGCTGGCCGCGATACAGACGATGGCCATTCACGAGCGATACAGACGGTCGTCCGCCGATTGGGCCCATCTGATTTCAGGAGACGCGAACCGGGCGACTTATTGGAAAACGGTGTTTGACGAGCATCCCGAATTCTTTCGACCTTCCCCGCAGCATCCCGATGAATATGCGCTGGTATGGCGCAGAGCATCTAGTCGATATCGACGAGAAATAGGTAGAGTCCTTGAGCAAGAGGAAATCGACAAGCCTGATGCGCAAAATCGCAGTCAGCACCTCTCGCGTCCTCCCGTTCCAGAAGCACAGATAAGGACGTTGCTCGATACCGCGATTAACCTGCATCAAAAAGCCGTCGAAGAGCGTCGCGATCGCCGCTTGTGGATAGCATCATTGACCGCCATCGTTTCGACGATCGGCTCCTTTGTTGGTGCTCTCGTTGGCGTCCTTCACGCCAAGGGTTGATCGCCTCGGAGACATTTTTGACATTGACCGGAGTCTGCGCCCCCTGGTCGTCAAGACCAAGGCGAACGCAAGCTCGTCCGCGCACTTCACTGTGTGATCTCTTTCACATCTGAATTTTCGTTCATGAAATTCTCGCTTCGATTTCCCGAACGCGTCGTCCGCAGCCCGCGACAGACGAATGATGGGTAACCGCGCCGAGGCACAACAAAGCCGCCGAGGCGCATCATTCGAGGAGAACGACGATGTTACGTAAACTGATACTTGGACTTGTTGCCGCAGCTTCGCTGACGACAATCGCGCTGGCGCCGTCTGCTGCTTCCGCGAAGCCGTGGGGCGGTGGCTGGGGTGGTGGATGGGGTTATCATCACCACCACTTCGGCATCGGCTTTATCGGCGGCGGCTATGGCGATGAGGGCTGCTACGTGACCCGCCCGGTGCTCACCCCGTTCGGCTATCGCCTGCGCACCATCAATGTCTGCGGCTACTGATCGAACCGCCGTTGGCCAAGGTTCAAGACATTCCCCGGTCGCCACGAGCGGCCGGGGTTTTGCTGCTACGAGCGAGTAACACGGCCGCGGCTCATGACCCCGTCATGCCCGCGCTAAAGCGCGAAGCGCGTCTTCGCGCTGATGTCGCGGGCATCCACGGCTCGATTTTCCGAGGCGGCAAAGATGTGGGCTCGGCAACGCGCCGCCGGCGATCTACCGCACGCCGCCTGAAACAATTGATGGGTTCTGGTAGTATCCCTGCAAAGCCATGATCCCTGGTATCAGTGCATGACCGAAGCCATTGTCCGCTCTGCGACAGAACACGATCTGCCCGAGGTGTTGAACCTTTACCGACACCTTCATCCGCACGATCCCCAATTGGAGACAGCTATTGCTGAGCGCGTCTGGTCGACGTTGCTTACATCCAGCTTCATGACCGTGGTCGTGGCGCAAGCAGCGGAATTGCTTGTATCTTCGTGCACGCTCGCGATCGTGCCTAACCTGTCTCGCGGCGGTCGATCATATGGGGTGATTGAGAACGTCGTCACTCACGCCGACTACCGTCGGCTGGGGCTCGGCCGACGGGTTCTTGCTCATGCGCTCGATGTTGCCTGGCAGGCCGACTGCTATAAAGTCCTGTTGGCGACGGGTTCGAAGCGGGAGACCACCCTGCGCTTCTATGAGGGAGCGGGCTTTCATCGTGGGGGCAAAACCTACTTCGAAGTACGCCGTCCCTAGCAAGTAGCCCGGATGAGCGCAGCGACATCCGGGTGTTCCGATTTTCTAAGCATTCACGGATCTGTCCATCAAGCCCCGGATGTCGCTAGCGCTCATCCGGGCTACGCTCGCTGCGTGCTATCTCATGGGACATCATTTCTTCGGACATTCGAACGCGCCGTCTGGATCGCGACATGTGAGGCTCCACTGACCGGCGAAGTCGCAGCCTGAAAGCGCGAACTGGCGACCGCCAGACTCGATATTGAGTACGCATAGCGCTCCGCCAATTCTCAGCCCGGAACCATTCAGATCCCAGACACCTTCGATACTCCCGGCTTCTCCCGTCGGCTCCAGATAGCCACCTGATAGTTTTTCATCTGGATGGAAGCATAGGATCACCTTGTTGACTGAGCGCACTTTGGGCGCCTCGGTCCGGGGCGGAGCATCAACTTTTCGAGCCCAGCAACCAAAGACGTCTTCTCTGACCTGAGCCGAAAGTGCCGAACAGCGGGAGGCCAGCAGAAGTGCGGCTGGCACGGCGAACACGATAGTCCAACGGTTCAAGACCGTTGCGACCCATTTGAGCATCAGACCGGCTCTCGCAATTGCGCCACGCGCTTCGCCAGGATGGCACGCTCGGTTTTCAGCCGCCTGATCAGGCGGGCGGTTTCGAGCGGGATGACCGCGCCGAGCTCGACCGGATCGGTCTCGACGCCGGCGCGGACGCCGTCGTACCAGACCAGGCGACCCCTGCGGCTTTCCGCCCTGCCAAGAATGCAGAGATCGAGTTCGTGCGGCGGCATCGCCGGCCCGGGAAACTCCAGCATCGCGCCATTCCGGGACAGGTTGCGGATCAGGCAGTCCATCGTCGAGACACGATCGTTGAATGTGATCCGGCCACTGAGATACGTGCGACGCCTGTCGCCCTCGCGTCGTTCTGTCACGGCAGTCCCCTTTGATACAGCACGGTTCTTCTACCTCCGGTTTAGCAAGGGGCATGCCACCTTCGGTTGCTTGCCTCGTTGTTGCCCTGTGCGGCCCAACCGCCCGGCTCGACCGGGCGATCCAGTACGCCGAGGCGTCAGTTATTGATCCGAGAAAGCCCGGGGTACCGGATGCTTCGCTTGCGCCGGGCATGCGCGGATCGTTGCAGGCAACCACCCGCCCGTCTCTTGCACCGCAACGTCCAGTGCTCCGAAAGCGTGAGTTGACTCACGATCGTCAGATGCGACTATCGGTAACCCAAGACCGGTGATGACCGGTCAGACACGGAAGCTTCGGGGGAAGCGTGATGCTGGATAGACGGCAGTTGATGAAACAAGCGGGCCTCGCCGCGGTCGCAACCGGTTTCGGATCGTTGAGGGCGCTGGCGCAGGATATCGTGACCTTGCCGTTCGACAATGGCGAGCGGCCGCTGGTCAAGTACCCGCAGAAGCGGCCGATGATCGGCCTCACCAGCCGTCCGCCGCAGCTGGAAACGCCGTTCTCGGTCTTCAACGACGGCCCGATCACGCCGAACAACGCCTTCTTCGTCCGCTATCATCTGGCGGGGCTGCCGTACGATACGATCGACCCCGACAAGTTCACGCTGGAGGTCAAGGGCAAGGTCGACCGCGCGCTAAAGCTGTCGCTGAAGGAGATCAGGAAGATGAAGGCGGTCGAGATCGTGGCCGTCAATCAATGCTCGGGCAACAGCCGCGGATTTTTCGAGCCCCGCGTTGCCGGCGGCCAGCTCGCCAACGGCGCCATGGGCAACGCGCGCTGGCGCGGCGTGCCGCTCAAGGCCGTGCTCGATATGGCCGGCGTCCAGCAGGGCGCGAAGCAGGTCACTTTCAACGGGATTGACGGACCGGTCAGCGACACCACACCGGATTTCGTTAAGGCGCTCGATATCGACCATGCGCAGAACGGCGAGGTCATGCTGGCCTACGGGATGAACGGCGATGATCTGCCGTTTCTCAACGGCTTTCCGCTCCGCCTCGTGGTGCCCGGCTATTACGGCACCTATTGGGTCAAGCACCTCAACGAGATCACCGTCATCGACAGCATCTTCGACGGCTTCTGGATGAAGACCGCCTACCGCATCCCCGATACGCCGTGCAATTGCGTCGAGCCGGGAACGGCGCCGAAGGCGACCATCCCGATCAATCGCTTCACCGTGCGCTCCTTCATCACCAGCGTGGCCGATGGCGCCAAACTCAGGTCCGGCAGGACCAGATTGAAGGGCATCGCGTTCGACGGCGGCACCGGCATCAAGGAGGTCGCGGTCTCGATCGACGGCGGCAAGACCTGGACACCGGCCAGGCTCGGCAGGGATCTCGGAAAATACGCGTTCCGGGAATGGACGCTCGCAGTGAAGCTCGCGGCGGGTGCATCCGAGCTCAAGGTGCGCGCCACCAGCAATGGCGGCGACACACAGCCGCTGGAGCCGCGCTGGAATCCGGCCGGATATTTGCGCAATGTCGTCGAAACCGTGCGCGTCACGGCAGCCTGAGAGGGAGCATGACCATGACACGCCTCGCGCTCCTGCTCGCCTCGACAGTCGCGCTCGGCCTTAACCTCGGCCTTGGCTTCGGCCCGCTCCGGGCGGCTCCGATTTCCTATAAGCTGCCGGAGGAAACCGCCGCGTTCAGGCCGGGCCCCAATCTTGACACCGTCAAGAACAACTGCACGGCCTGCCACTCCGCCGACTACATCAACACGCAGCCGCGCGGAGCCAAATACAAGAAGGATTTCTGGCAGGCCGAAGTCACCAAGATGATCAAGGTGTATGGCGCGCCGATCGAGGAAGCCGATGTCTCCAAGATCGTCGAGTATCTCGCCGCCACCTATTGACGCAATCCGGGGTAGGCCTCGGCAAGGTCTGCACCCGGTCCTCCAAAGCCATAGGCACGCCACCCAATGCCAAAAATATGCCATGTAGTCGGCCATTTTCCGCCGAATCCCGCCCTTGTTTGAGCTATCAAGCCAGCCCCATCCGGCGTATTCTGTCATGGCGGACATGTCGGTTTGCGGGGATCGGCGGTACGTCTTTTTATTTTTGGATCCCGCGGAGACGGCGAATGGCTAAAGGTACGGTCAAGTGGTTCAACCCGACCAAGGGATACGGGTTCATCCAGCCTGCGTCTGGCGGCAAGGACGTTTTCGTTCACATTTCAGCAGTGCAGAAGGCGGGACTTTCCACGCTCAACGAAGGACAGACGGTAGAATACGAAGAGATTGCAAATCGTGGCAAGACCTCGGCCGAGAACCTGAAGGTCTAGCGCGTCTCGCGCTTGCCTGACCGTCCCGAACAGAAGTTCGGGAAGCAGGATTCAAAACATCAACGGGATCGAAACAACCGCCGCAGCGAGTCGTCAGACTTTCTGCGTACAGCATGTTGTTTGCCGAGCCGATGCCGGGGACTGGCCATGGTAGGATGGCGTTCAAGCTGAAAGCCCGCCATGACCGATATTTCCGCCCCGCCACCGCCTTTCGCAGCCGCCTACGCGCCGGATGACCGGGTGATCGCCGCACGGCTCCTCGAGACTGAGGGTCGGGCTGCGGACTGGGATGCGCGGATCGATCGCACCGCAACGCGCCTGATCGAGGCCGTGAGAGCAAGCGGCGACCGGCTCGGCGGCGTCGAGGACATGCTTCGCGAATTTGCGCTCTCGACCAAGGAGGGCCTGGCGCTGATGGTGCTCGCCGAGGCGCTGCTGCGCGTGCCCGACGCCCGTACCGCCGACCAGTTCATCGAGGACAAGCTCGGCGAGGGCGATTTCGTCCATCACGAAACCAAATCGAGCGCCTTCCTGGTCAATGCGTCGGCCTGGGCGCTGGGCATGTCCGCCCGCGTGATCCAGCCCGGCGAGACGCCTCAGGGAACCATCGGACGGCTGGTCAAGCGTCTCGGCGCTCCGGCCGTGCGCGCCGCGACCCGACAGGCGATGCGGCTGATGGGCAGCCATTTCGTGCTCGGCGAGACCATCGAGGCGGCGCTGGCGCGCGCCGGGCCGCAGTCGCTCGCAGCCGCGCGCTATTCCTTCGACATGCTGGGCGAAGGCGCGCGCACCGCGCGCGATGCCGAGCGCTATTTCAATTCCTACGCGACCGCGATCGCCGCGATCGGCGAGGCCGCCGGCAACCGTCCCCTGCCCGACCGGCCCGGCATCTCGGTCAAGCTGTCGGCGCTGCATCCGCGGTTCGAGGCTGTGAGCCATCAGCGGGTGATGGCCGAGCTGGTGCCACGTCTTGCCGATCTCGCGCGGCGCGCCAAGGCCTACGATCTGAATTTCACGGTCGATGCCGAGGAGGCGGACCGCCTCGAATTGTCGCTCGACGTGATCGCCGCGACTTTTGGCGATGCCGCGCTTTCGGGCTGGGACGGCTTCGGGCTCGCGATCCAGGCCTACCAGAAACGCGCCACTGAAGTGATCGACTACATCGACCGCCTGGCGGCGACCTTGAACCGCAGGATGATGGTGCGCCTCGTCAAGGGCGCCTATTGGGACACCGAGATCAAGCGCGCGCAGGAGCGTGGGCTTGACGACTATCCGTTGTTCACGCGCAAGGCCATGACCGACCTGAACTACGTCGCATGCGCGCGCAAGCTCCTGGACTTGCGCCCGCGGCTGTTCCCGCAATTCGCCACCCACAATGCCCTCACCGTCGCGACCGTGCTGGAGCATGCCGGAGGCGACCGCGGGTTCGAATTTCAGCGGCTGCACGGCATGGGCGAGGCGCTCTATGCGCGCCTGCGCGAGGACCGTCCGCAGCTCGCGTGCCGGACCTATGCGCCGGTCGGCAGTCACCGCGATCTGCTTGCCTATCTCGTTCGCCGGCTGCTCGAGAACGGCGCCAATTCCTCCTTTGTCGCGCTCGCGGCCGATGAAGCGGTGCCTGTCGCTGTGCTGCTGCGACGCCCGGCCGACATCATCGGCGACGCCGGCAGCGCCCGGCACCCCAAAATCCCGTTGCCGCGCGATCTCTTCCAGCCGCAGCGGATCAATTCGCGCGGCGTCGAATTCGGCGATCGCGCCGCCTTGAACCGGTTGCTGTCCGCGGTCGCTGCCAAGATGGCCCCCCCGATCGCGGCGCCGCTGATCGGCGGAGTTGTCGCCGCAGGCAAATCGCGACAGCACGTGAGCCCGATTGACAGGACCACCGTCATCGGCAGCGTCGTCGATGCGGCACCGGCGCAGGCCGGCCAAGCCATCGCCGCGGCACGTGACGGCTTCGCCCGCTGGAGCGCGACGCCGGCGCAGGCGCGCGCGCAGATCCTGAACAAGGCCGCCGATCTGCTCGAGCTTCGGGCCGCGCATTTCATGGCGTTGTTGCAGAGCGAAGGCGGCAAGACGCTCGATGACGCCCTCTCGGAGGTTCGCGAGGCGGTCGATTTCTGCCGCTATTACGCGGCTCAGGGCGTCACGACATTCGGCGAGGCCGAAGCGATGCCGGGGCCGACCGGCGAAAGCAATCTCTTGCGTCTGCGCGGCCGCGGGGTTTTCGCGGCGATCTCGCCGTGGAATTTTCCGCTGGCAATCTATCTCGGCCAGGTGACGGCGGCGCTGATGGCCGGCAACAGCGTGGTCGCCAAGCCCGCCGAGCAGACCCCGTTGATCGCGGCCGAGGCGACGCGACTGCTGCATGAAGCGGGCATTCCCGATACCGTCCTGCATCTTCTGCCCGGCGACGGCGCCGTCGGTGCCGCGCTGGTGGCGCACGGCGACATCGCCGGCGTCGTCTTCACCGGCTCGACCGAGGTGGCTCGCGCGATCAATCGCGCGCTCGCGGCCAAAGACGGTCCGATCGTACCCCTGATCGCGGAAACCGGCGGCATCAACGCGATGATCGCGGACGCGACCGCGCTGCCCGAACAGGTCGCCGATGACGTCGCGATCTCGGCATTCCGCTCCGCCGGCCAGCGCTGCTCGGCGCTGCGGCTGCTGTTCGTGCAGGACGACGTCGCCGACCGCATGATCGAGATGATCGCGGGCGCCGCGCGCGAATTGAAACTCGGCGATCCCCGCGACATTGCCACGCATATCGGGCCGGTGATCGATGCGGATGCCAAAGAGCGGCTTGAGACGCATATCGCGCGGATGAAAAAGACCGCGCGCGTGCATTTCGCGGGCAGCCCGCCTGACGGCAATTACGTGGCGCCACATATTTTCGAACTGGCCAACGCCGGCGAGCTGACCGAGGAGGTGTTTGGACCGATCCTGCATGTGCTGCGCTATCCCGCCGAGCGGCTGGCGCGGGTGCTGCAATCGATCGCGCAGAGCGGCTACGGATTGACGCTGGGCATCCACTCGCGCATCGACGACACCGTGGACGCCGTGATCGACCGCCTCGCGGTGGGCAACGTCTATGTCAACCGCAACATGATCGGCGCGGTCGTGGGGGTGCAGCCGTTCGGCGGGCACGGCCTGTCCGGCACCGGCCCGAAGGCCGGGGGACCGCACTATCTCGCGCGCTTTGCGACCGAACAGACGGTGACGGTCAACACCGCCGCCGTCGGCGGCAACGCGGCGCTGCTGTCGGGCGGGGAGTGGTAGCGATCGTCATCGTCAATCGGCCGGCAGCTCACAGGCAAGCCGAATCCGCCGCGACGCGCGTGGTGCTGCCACACGGCAATTGCTTCGAGAGCAGCTTGACCTTTTGTTTCGACTCCGCCTGGGCAAGCACATCGAACACGCTCTTCGGCGCCAGTTCGGTGGCCCGCTGGTAATCTTTGGCGGCCTTTGCCGAATCGTTTTGCGCTTCATAGGCCTTGGCCCGCGCAAAATAGCTCTCCACCGTCTCGCGATGGACAATGGCTCCGCTGAGGTCATCCAGGGCCTTGGCATAGTCGCGTTTCTCGGACCAGGTAATGCCGCGGAGCAGGAGACCATCCGCATTGTCCGGCTGTTTGACCAGCACGGAATTGAGGTCGGCCATCGCGCTGTCGGTGTTGTGAAGCCCGAGATAGGCGCGTGCCCGCAGCAGGCGCGCGATGCTGTCGAAGGCGACCGTCTTCCCGACCAGCTGATTGAGCGCGACGATGGCGCGGTCAAACTGCCCGGACACCAGCATCGCGAGACCCTGGCCGATCTGCGCGACCTGATTGTTGGGATTGCGGTCGAGCACGTTCTTGACGTCCACCAATCCTTCCGCGCTGTTTCCCTTCATCAGCAGCGAGAGCCCTCGCGATGCGCGCGCGGTGTCGTCGAGCGGATTGAGAGCGATCGCCTGATCGAAATCCACCAGCGACTTGTCGATCTGGCCAAGCCCCATATAGGCCAGGCCACGCTCGGAGAACGCCGAGCCTTCCTTTGGATTGATCGCGATCGAGCGGTCGAAATCGGCAATCGCGTCCTGCAGCTTTCCACCGCCCCTCTTGATCATCCCGCGCCCGAGATAGCCCAGCGCATTGTTCGGGTCGAGCGCGATCGCATGATTGACGTCGTCCTGGCCCTGATCGGGCTGGTTCAGACCTATCGCCGTCATTCCCCGCAGCGCCAGCAACGGCGCTTCATTCGGCTTCAATCTGACCAGTTCAGTCAGATCGAGGCGTGCTTCGGCGAGGCGTCTCAGCGCCAGCAGGCTGGCGGCGCGAAGCCGCAGCGCAGCCTCATTATGCGGATCACCGGTCAGCGCCTGATTGAGGGGCGTAAGGGCTTCAGCGAACTTTCGTTGATTGGCAAACTGCTGGACCTGGCCGATCAATTGAGCGGGCGTGATCGACGGCACGAGGGCTGGCGGCATTGTCCCCACCATCGCCGCCGGGGGAAGCACCTGGGACGCCACTGGCGCTGTCCCCCGAACCTTGGCCAGTTCGGTCTGCATGCCAACGGCAAGCTCGCGTTGCCGCTGCACCTCCGGGATATCGGGCCTGATCGCAAGAAAGCGGTTGTAGTCGGCGATCGCGCGCGCGTAATCGCCCTTGGCGTTGAACAGCTGGCCGCGCGCGAAATAGGAAGCGAGGTCGGGTTGCGCGGCCTGCGCAATGGCGCGTGTAAAATCCTCGATCGCCTTGTCGACATCGCCCTTGCGCCGATAGATCTGACCGCGCCAGAAGAACGCATTTTGCGCGCTCGGATTGATCGAGATGGCCGTATTGAGGTCGGCCATCGCCTTGTCGAGTTCCGCGGTTTCGATATAGCTGCGCGCCCGCCCGACATAGGCCGGCGCAAAGTCCTGTCGGAGCGTGATGGCCTGACTGAAATCGGCTTGCGCGGCCGTCCAGGCTTTTTGCTCATTTTTCAGAAAGCCGCGCGAGCTAAAGACGGCCGGATTGGCGGGATCGATCTCGATCGCCTGATTGAGATCGACCAGCGCGAGGTCGAAGCTCCCCATCCTTTGACGCGCAGACGCCCTCGCCAGCAGAGCCGGGATCGATCGCGGATCGAGCTGGACCGCGGCTTCGGCGTCCGCCAGTGCGAGGTCGGCCTTGGCGCGAATGGCATAGAGGCGAGACCTGTTGGCATAGGCAATCACGCGATCGACAGCCGGACGCGACGCATCATTGATGATCCCGTTGCAGGCCGCCTCGGCCTTCTCCGGGACGAAGCTCCTGCAATCGTCCAGGTCGCCGGCCCAGGCGGAACCCGGCTGCCAGAACGCTGCAACCAGCAGCGACATCGCCAGAGACCGAGCGCAATATGACAGCGTTTGCCGAACCTCCCCTACGGGGGACGCTTGGGCTTGGGCTTCCATGCCGAGGCCTTTTCGTCGACACCCTCGTTGGACCAATTGCCCAACTCGCTTGGGGTCTTTGCGACGATATAACGGTTCCAGGACGCGATGGAGTCGAATATTCGACCAGAGTCCTTGCGAAAGTACGACTGCCAGATGGCCGTTGATCCCGGGTCGTCGCGGCGATAAGTCCAATAAATAAGCAACATCGAGACAGCACTGGAGCGGCGTCCCCATGGAAGAAAAAGGCATCTTTGAAGGTCTTAAGGTCCTGGATTGCGCGAGCTTCATCGCGGCCCCTGCGGCTGCGACCGTGCTGTCGGATTTCGGCGCCGACGTCATCAAGATCGAGCCGCCGGGATCCGGCGACCCCTATCGCAACCTGCCGAAGCTGCCGGGATATCCGGCCAGCCCGCACAATTTCGCCTGGATGCTGGAAGCCCGCAACAAGAGGAGCCTCGCGCTCGACCTCGCCAAACCCGAAGGGCAGGCCGTGCTGCACCGCCTCGCCGCCGAGGCAGACGTCTTCATCACCAATTTTCCACCCTTGGTGCGCGAGAAACTCGGCCTCACCTATGCGAAGCTGGCGCCGCTCAATGGGCGGCTGATCTACGCCTCGTTCACCGGTTATGGCGAGAAAGGCGACGAAGCCAACAAGCCCGGCTTCGACAGCAACGCCTATTGGGCTCGCTCGGGCCTGATGGACCTGGTGCGCGCCGACGTCAGCACCACGCCGGCCCGATCGGTCGCGGGAATGGGCGATCATCCCTGCGCGATGGCCTTCTACGGGGCGATCGTCACTGCGCTCTATAAGCGCGAGCGGACCGGCAAGGGCTCGCATGTGTCATCGAACCTGATGGCCAACGGTGTCTGGGCCGCGTCCGTCCTCGCGCAGGCCAAGCTCTGCGGCGCCAAATTCGGCGAGCGGCGGCCGCGAGAGCATGCTCTGAATGCGGTCACAAACCACTACAAGTGCGGGGATGGCCGCTGGCTCATCCTGTCGCTGCTCAACGAGGAGCGGCAATGGCCGACGCTCGCGCGCTGCATGGGACGGGAAGACTTGATCGCGGACGAAAGGTTCGCGACCCGAGCCGGCCGCCACGCCCGCTCGCTTGAGCTGATCAGGATCTTCGATGAGGTCTTCGCCACCAAGGACCTCGCCGAATGGCGCAAGATCCTCGACGGCAATGGACTGGTGTTCGGCGTGGTCGGCATTCTCGACGATATTCCCAATGATCAGCAGATGCTCGACAATGACGTGCTGATCCCATTCGAAAACGACACCATGCTGACGATCAACAGCCCGATCTGGGTCGACGGCTCGCGCAAGGTGCAGCCACGGCGGCCGCCCGGCATCGGCGAGCACAGCGACGAAATTCTACGCAAGGCCGGCTATGACGACGCCGCGATCCTGAAATTGCGGGCATCCGGCGCGGTGGCGTGACCGCGGTAACCGCCTCACCGGTTGAGCCAGGCCCACGCCATCGCAGCAATCACACCGAGAACCACCGCGGTTGCGATCGCCCATACGCTGACGCGGACATCGCCGACGGTCTGACGCGCCGCCTCGTTGCGTGCGATCTCGCGATTGCGCTCCTTGTTGCCCTCGCCGGCATCGCTCATCGCCTGCCCTCGCTTCAGTTTCAGTTTCCTGCTTCGGCCGCTGGGCTGAGCTTAGCATCAAATGATGTCGATTGGTCGATCGCCGCGCTCCCGCCGCGGACGAGACGGCTCAAGCCAAATGCCGCCAGCGACGCACACAGCGCCGCCGCCGCAGCCGCCACAAAAACCGCAGCCGGGCTCCATTTCTGGGCGAGCAGCACGCCGCCGACCAGAGGACCGATGATCGAGCCGACCCGACCGATTCCGAGCGCCCAACCAACGCCGGTGGCCCTGAGCGAGGTCGGATAGAAGCCGGCGGCAAGCGCGTTGGCGGCGATCTGGCCGCCAACGGTGCAGAAGCCTGCGGCAAAGATCGCGATGGTGACGAACACCGCGGAGTGCCCGAGCTGACCGATTGCGCCGATGGCAAAGACGGCGATGAAGTACACCAGCGCCAGCGCGCGGAATGAAAAGCGGTCAATGACGCTGCCAAGCACAAAGGCGCCGACCACGCCGCCGACCTGCAGCATCGATCCGATCACCGCGGCTTCCGAAACCGACGCGCCGAGATCGTTCAGGACGGTGGGTAGCCAGTTCGACAGGAAATAGAGATCGAGCAGGCTCATGAAGAACACCACCCAGAACAGCAGGGTAACGAGCGTTCGGCCCGCCCTGAAGAGATGCAGCACTGGAACCCCAGTCAATCCTGGTTCATAGACCGTGAACCGCGTTGCCGGTGCAAAGGTAGCCTTGGGGTCGATCTGCCCAAGCAGCTCGGCGACACGCGCGTTCGCGCGACCGGTGAGCGCGAGGAAGCGTACCGATTCCGGCAGACGCAACGCCAGGATCGGAACCAGCAGCAGCGGCGCGAGCCCGCCGACGACAAATACCGAGCGCCAGCCGAATTGCGGAATCAGGGCCGCCGCGAGCAAGCCGCCGAGCGCGGCACCGAGCGAGAAGCCGCAGAACATGATCATGACCATGGTGGCGCGGCGGCGCTGCGGGTTGAACTCGGAGGTCATGGCAATGGTATTCGGCATCGCGCCGCCGAGGCCAAGACCGGTCAGAAACCGGATCGCCAGCAGCATGTTGACGTCCTGGACGAAGGCGGTGACAAGCGCGCCGAGGCCGAATGCGAGCGTGGAAAAGACGATGATCTTCTTGCGCCCGACACGATCCGCCAGCGGTCCGAGCGTCAGCGCGCCGATCATCAGCCCGAACAAGCCTGCAGAAAAGACCGGGCCTAGCGCACTCTTGGTCAGGCCCCATTCCTTGGCCAGCGAAGGCGCGACATAACCGATGGCCGTGGTATCGAAACCGTCCAGCAACAAGACCGCCGCGCAGGTCAACAGCAACTGGATCTGAAATCCGCCGACCGGCTGAGCATCGATGAACGCCGCGACGTCGACGGGCGCGCCGTCGTCTTGCGCTGCCGAAACCGACATGGTGGTCCCTCCCCCGACTGACCCGACCGCGATTCTTGCCGCTGTTCTTGCCTCTCTTCTTGGGCCAGCAGCCTAACGCGCCTCAGCGCGCGCGCAAGGCTTCGTTAGACAAGTCTTCCTTCGAGTAGCCCGCGATCTGCTTGTAGCCCTCGGACAAGGCGAGAAGCTCTTCGCGGCTGATGACATCGTCGATGCTGCGGAACGGCCGGTCTTGAGTGCGCTCAAACACCTCGCGCAGGATGGCGTCCGGCGGGTTGGTACGATTGGTCAAGACAATCTTCGCGGTCGCCTCGCGCCGCTCCGTCTCATAGGCTGCGAGCGCGGCGACCGGATCGGCATGCTGCAGCAGCGCCGAGGTCAACGCCCGCACGTCGAGAATGGCTTGCCCCGCACCGTTGGAGCCGCGCGGCACCATCGGGTGGGCGGCATCGCCGAGCAATGTTACGCGACCGAAACTCCAGCGCGGCAGCGGATCCTGGTCGACCATGGGAAATTCCAAGACGCTGTCGGCGGCACGGATGAACGCCGGCACATCGAGCCAGTCGAAACGCCAATCGGCGAAGGCGCCAATGAAATCCTCGAACGCGCCCCTCCGGTTCCAGTCCCGCTTGCGATAGATCGGCGTTTCGATCTCGGCGACCCAGTTGACGAGCTGCAATCCGTCTTCGCCCGCCGCGCGGATCGGGTAGATCACCATCTTGCCATGTGACAGCCAGCCGGCGCGGATCATGCTCGCGCCCGACAGGATCGGCATCCATCGCGTGACACCGCGCCACATGTTGACGCCGGAATAGCGCGGCTCCCCTTCGTCTGGAAAAAGCTGTCTGCGAACAGCGGAACTGATGCCGTCGCAGGCGATCGCGACACGGCCGCGCACCGCGTGTCGCGCGGCGCCTCCCGGTCCGTCGGAAAATGTGACGGTCACGCCGCGATCATCCTGTTCGACCGCGAGACAGTGGCGGTTGGTGACGAGCCGGTCGCTGCCGGCGCGTTCACGGAAGGCGTCGAGCAGCGCCATCTGCAGATCGCCACGATGGATCGAGAATTGTGGATGGGCGTAACCCGCCGCGCGCCCCAGCGGCTCCTGGTAGATCAGCTGGCCGAAGCGGTTGAAGAACGTGGCGTCCGCAGTCTTGATCGCGACCTTCGCCAGCGCATCTTCAAGCCCGAGCGCGGCGAGCTCTTGCGTCGCATGCGGCAAGAGATTGATGCCGACGCCGACTGCCCTCAACGCTGCGGCAGATTCGAAAATCCGGCAGGGAATGCCGGCCTGATGCAGCGCGATCCCGAGCGTCAGTCCGCCGATGCCGGCGCCGACGACGATGACCTCGTCCATGTTTCCGTCCCGGAGACCGTGTTTTGGCGATCAAACACGATCGATCAGCCCACTGTCAATCGCGGGCGGGACTGTCGGTCTTCACATCGCGCAGGCTTGGGATGAAGCACATGCCCATGCGCGTCGCAGGACCGACCTGGCACGCAAGCCCCTTGGCGCAGGTCCACGACCGGAAACTCTTGTCGTTCTCGTCCGGGTTTGCGTGCTGCGAATAGCAATGCGCGCCCCAGCCGTCCAGATAATCGGTTCCGGCCAACTCCGCGCTGCCGCGCTCCTGCGGACGGCTCGCGAAGCCCCGCGAGAAGTCGGCGGGCCTGCCGTCGCGCAACGCGACCAGGATATCGCGGCGCCTGACCTGATCGCCGAAGAAATGCGGCGAAGCAGGAACGATGGTGTCGTTCGAGGGCTTGTCGGCCATCCAGTCGACGCCTGGAAAATGGAAACCGCCGATGCCCCGGGTCTGGTGGCACCCGGTGCAACTGACGTCGTTCAAGCGGCGCTCGAAACCCGCGACGGATTGAATATTCTGCAGCGTGACGCCGTCCGCGGCCGCCTTCTGCAGCGCTGTGACGATGTCGCGCTCCTCGAAAGCCGGCGTTGCGGCGGATGCATCGCCTGCCACCAGCCCGAAGGCGGGTTGCAGATCGGACGGCGAAAATCCGACCGGCGTCGCGGCCACTGCGCCCTTCGCGAGGAACCGTTCCGGGATCAGGATCGTGCCGCGATCGAGCTCGCTGAAATGGGCGGGATCGAGCAACCAATCCTTGAAGTCGCGTCTGAGTGTCGCGTCCGCAAGCAGCCGGTCGCGGTCGATCTGGTTCTCGAGCGTCGCCTGCTCGAAGGTCGCCGAGTGCGCATCATAGTCGAACACATTCATGAGGTAGTCGGTCCGGAATTCGTGAGCCGCCGACTTCGGCACATGCCCAATCTGCAGATTTGTCTCGATGCGATGGATGTTTTCGGGCCTGATCAGGTCCAGCGGCCCGTCCTTGGCCGTCAGCCGGGCGGCAAGCTCAGCGCCGGTGAGAGAAAGCTCGCCTGTGGCAAGCCATCGACCGGCAATCTCGGCGCAACTCACAGCCGTACCGCTGCCGTCGGCGGCCGGATCGGCTTTGGCCTTCAGCACCACGTTCAGGGTCATCGGAAGACGCGGTGAAGGCACCTCATCGCCCGACGTAGCCGGCGGCGGTGTCAGCCGGGTCAGGCGGTAGATCAGCCGCACCTCGCCGCAATTTGCTTCCGATACATACGTCCGGTCCATCCGGTTGACGATGCCGGCAAGTACGAAGCGCGTATCCGCCGAGTAGAGCAGCGGGTGGTCGAAGACCTGGAAATCGAAGGCCGGCCCGGCTCCGATGGTTTCGTTGGGCAGGGCAGCCTTATGCTTGGCGACGTAGCTTGCGTATTCCTCGTCAAGCACCTTGCGGACCGGCGCCATCGCGGGCAACGCAAACAGCTGATCGTCGGTCAACGGCGCATCGGCCGATCGCGCCGGCACCAGCATGCGTGCAAGACTAAACCGGCCGTGATCGAGTTCGCGGAGCGCATAGGGGTCAATAATCGCAGTCCCGCGCTCCAATTCCGCAGCCGACATCGCGCGGGTGGACAAGGCACAGCACAGCATTCCGAAGATGACGAACAACAATCGCGACACGCGGCTTATCTCCCGACCGACGACCCGCGCGAGCAGAGGTGTTCGCGCGAGGTTCGTTAGCGATCGAAAGTAGCCGAAAAATGGACAAGTTGCAGGGCAACGGCTTCACGTCGAGGTGAAGCGAATGGCGTCCCGGCGGGACGCCGGGGTCCCTCCGGGACGTGAGCCTCAGCGCGACACGACCAGCCCCTTGGTGGTCACGACCACCCAGCGCCCGTCCTGGCGGCGGATTTCATTGACGCGCCCGAGGCCCGGGATGGGGTCGCCGGCATAGACCTCGTAAAAGCCGTTGCGCCCTTCGATCACGGCGACGCCATGGGTGACGTCGCGCAGCGACCAGCCCTGCACGATCGGCAGCTTGCCCGAATCGGCCTTCGGCGCAGTCGCCGGACGCGCCGGCGACGACGACGACGCGCTTCCGGTCGTTTGCGGCATCGAGCCCATCGAGTCCCGCGTCGCGGCCGGCGCTGGGACGGCGGTGCCCGTTGTGGATTGCATCGCGGCCCGGAGCCTCTCGGTGGCGTCGTTCAGCCTGAGGATCTTGGCTGACGACTCAGCTTCTGCCCGTTCCAGCCGATCGAGACGGTCGGATGTCTGGTTGTCCAGGCCCTGGGCCTGGCCCGGCTGAGAGTTTTGATCGGTGCCGGATTTGAGCGCCTGAAGGTCGGCATCGATCCGTGCAACCGACGCTTCGAGGGTCGCGTTGTCCGATGGTGTCGCAGCCTCGACGGGAAGCGCGGGAAGTTGCGTCATGACCGACGTCGCCAACGCGCCGCCAATCGCCCCCGCCACCGCCGCCAGTGCGACCATCGCGGCCAGCGACGTCACGCGTCGGCGCGCAGGCGCCGGCTGCTCGGCGCGGGTTTCCGGCTTCGGGCTCGCAGCCTTTCCGCGCCAGAACGCCCACGAAGGCTCGGTCGAGAAGGAGGGCAAGGACAGCGAGGGCAAGGACAGCGAACGCAAGGACAGCGAACGCAAGGACACGGAGCGCAATGAGAGCGAGCCGAATGCACCGAAGATCTTTCCGGCGATACCCGACCCACCCGTCTTGGGCACCTCCGCCTTGTTCGCCTTGACCGCGTCCGGCTTCGCCTGCTGCGCAGCCTTGCCCGGCTCGGGCTTGCCCTGTTGCTGTTGGGCAGCCTTGACCGCTTCCACGGCGACCTTCAAACTCGCGCTCTTGTTCTCCCATCCGCGTTCGACCGACGAACCGCCGATCTTGCCGCCCACGCGCGGGACCTCAACCTTGGACGGATCGACCTTGGAAAGATCCGGCTTGCCCGGTTCGACCCTGAGGCTTGCGCCCTTGCCGTCCTTGGAGCGGCTCATAGGCGAAGTCGCGAACAGCTTAGCCGACATGCGCGGCGCTTCCGGCTTGAACGCCTCCGAAATGCTCGCGCCCGATCTGACCGGCTCGAGCTTGCTCGTCTCCAGTTTAACCGCCTCCAGCTTAACCGCGTCGGGCGCCAATCTCGGCGAGTCCGTCCGGGCTGCTTCCCTCGCGGTTTCGGACGCTGACGCCGTTCCGACCTCCCTCGGCCGATCCGGGAAATTTACAGCGGCAGTGCCGGCGCGGCCGGTTTCCACACTTGATTGTTCGGCCATCTGTTCGCTCACTCACACACAAACTCTCAAATTAGAATGACCTCTTGGTAACCTTTTTTCGTGCTGGCTTATTCGTTACCCTGGGTCGGCGTGGCCAAATTTTAGGAAAGTTTCCGCGGCGAAATTGGGCCGGATTGAGGGAGCAGACGTGGCAATGCGCGGCATATTGCCCACCCTGCTGCCTCGCTGCAAAGGCGGGCGTGGTCCCGATGTCTCGTTTGCGCCCGGGAATTTCCCGAATAACATGGCGATCGAGGGGACTGGCGGGTTGAATTTGGTGCCAGCGCCGGGGCGAATGCCGATTTTCGATCAAAAACCAGCCAAAAGGCAGGGACGCCATGGCCATCGAAAAATGCATTAACGAATATGGCGTCGATGAGGTCATTTTCGAGGAAGGCTCCACGGGCCGCGAATTGTTCGTCGTGCTCGACGGCAGGGTCGAGATCGCCAAGGTCGCCGGGGCCGACAAGACCGTCATCGTGACGCTCGGCAAGGGCGAGTTCTTCGGGGAGATGGCGGTGATCGACGGCTCCGCGCGCTCGGCGACCGCGATCGCGGCTGCACCGGAGACGCGGGTCATGCGGATCAACCACGCCCGTTTCGTCTATCTCGTCAGCCAGCAGCCGGCCTTCGCGTTGATGGTGATGGACGCCTTGAGCAAGCGCCTGCGCGCCTCGAACACCCGCAATTTCGGAACGGCGGTGACCCCATGAGCGACCGCAAGCCGACGCCATTTCCCATCCTCCTCAACAACGACGTCTGCTCGCTGATCGAGGCGGCTGCGGACGTCTATCAGATCCGCTTCAAGAACCGCGCGGCGAACGTCTATCTGGTGCGCGGCACCTCCCGCACCATCCTGATCGACGTCGGACTTTCGACCAACTATCCGCAGCTCGTCGAATGCCTCAATCATGTCGATTGTCCGCCGGAGCGGATCGACATGGTGGTGTTGAGCCACGAACATCTCGACCATATCGGCGCGGCCTGGCATTTCTCGGGCCACCGCACCTATGTCGCCGCGCACCGGCTCGCCGCCAACAAGATCAGGCTGCGCGACGACTTCTCGATGCTGCGCAAGATGTTCAACGAGCCCAACGTGCCGATCGATGTCGACATCTGGCTCGAGGAGGGCAACCTGCTCGATCTCGGCAATTTCCGTCTCAACGTGATGCACACGCCGGGCCACACCTCGGCCTGCATCACCCTGTTCGATCCGGACAAGGGGCTCTTGTTCGCCGCCGACACGCTGATGCCGGGCGGCGTCATGGGCGGAGTGTTCGGCTCGGGCAGCATCGCCGACTACATCCAGTCGCTGGAGCGCATCAAGGGGCTGAACTCCAGGATCCTGCTGTCCGGACACGGCCGCCTGTCCGACACCCCGCAGGACGACGTCCTGACCGCCATTCAGCGATCCCACGCCCTGCTCTCCGACACCGCGCAACTGTTCGACGCGCTCGATGCGCGCTCCAATTTCGAGCCGATCATGCAATCGGTGCGCGACCTCAACAAGCTCGACGATAACTGATGCGCGCCGCGCCGGTTTGACAAAGTGTGACCCATTCTGCTCAAAGGTAACGGATTAAAGCTGTCGCAAGAATATTCCGGGGAGAGATATATGAAGCTTTACGACTCGATCGGGCCGAACCCGCGCATCGTCCGCATGTTCATGGCGGAGAAGGGCATCGAGATGCCGAAGCAGACGGTCGATCTGCGCGCCGGGGAGAACCGCCAAGACGCGCATTTGCAGCGCAATCCGCACGGCCAGATGCCGACGCTCGAGCTCGATGACGGCCGCTATCTCTCGGAGATCACCGCGATCTGCGAATATCTCGAGGAAAAACAACCCAATCCGCCGCTGATCGGCGCGACCGCCGAAGAGCGCGCGGAGTGCCGGATGTGGGCGCGGCGAGTCGATCTGAACATCTGCGAGCCGCTCGCCAACGGCTACCGCTTCGGCGAAGGCCTGAAATTCTTCGAAAAGCGGATTCCAGTGGCGGCGGAAGCCTCGCCCGGCCTGAAAAAGATCGCGGCCAACCGCCTGCAATGGCTCGACGGGCAACTCGCCGATGACCGCGACTATCTCTGCGGCAAGCGCTTCACGCTGGCGGACATCCTGCTCTATTGCTTCCTCGATTTCGGCGCCATGGTCGGCCAGCCGCTCGATCCCGCCAACAGCCACATCGCCGCCTGGTTCGCCCGCGTCGGGCAACGGCCGTCGGCGAAGGCGTGAGGGCCTCAGCGGCGCAATCACTGTCATGCTCCGCGCAGCGGGGCCTTCAGTACGCCGCGGCCCTTCGGATCAATCAGTGGTGTCCCGGCGTACTGGATCGTCCGGTCAAGCCGGACGATGACAGCGGCGAGCATGGTCGCTGACACAGCGTGGCGTTCTCGCGGCATGTTGCGCCCGAGCATGGCTGGCATGCGCGCGCCGCCCGTCGGGCGCTGGGCACATTCTTGCCCAACCTCGTCGGCGCGGCAGCCGGCCTCTTGTCGCCGCAGACGGCGCGCGGGCTCCGACCCGCCTTTGGCATCGCCCCCGGACCCGAGCGCCGTTGTTCCATCTGAAATTTGGAGCAACGAATTCGCCGCGCAAGCGCCGCATGAACTTCAGATCGGCGGCGCCGGTGTGGCGGTGCAGACGTCCTCTTCATTGTTGCCGCGAGTTCGTCAAGAGAACTTCCGAACCAAACCACACCACTGCCCATGACTTTCATCAAGCTGCGATCAGGAGGGGGCCAATCCGAGTGAGTTGAGTGCGAAAGCTTTCTGCCGTCGTGCGTCTGGCAATCGCCAATACGCTTTTGTTGTTCGCGTCGGTGCTGTCCTGTTACGCAGCTGCGGAGTACGCGATCTTTCGCGTCATTCTCCCCATAGCTCCGTTCGAAATCCAGTCGCGGCTTCCCAGCGTCGCCGAAGTTCTGACACAACCCTCCAAGTCCGCCTACCTGCCGCATGACTATATCGCGCTGCTCGGCGACTCCTACGCCGAAGGATACGGCGACTGGCTGCAGGAGGTCGGCAGCAAGAGAAAAGGGCCGTTCCATTCGGCCGATGTCATTCACCAGCAAACCGGGCGCGATGTGGTGAGCTTCGGCATTGGCGGAGCGGGCAGCGCGGAAGCCATGGTCATGCAACCTGCCGAGATCTTCCCTTCTTCGCGCTGCTCGATCTTTCCCGCAATCGAGCCGCCGCGGCAGATGTTCGTCTATTTCTACGAAGGCAACGACGTCGAGGACAATCTCAAATTCCTGGGCAAGGTGAACAGGCGCTACGGCGGGACCGATCGGGATGCGATCGATCGCTATCTGAACGAGCAATACGCCGGCTGGCCGCTGCTGCATTGCCACGAGCAATTGGCGCAGACCACATTCAAGGAAGCGGAATTCCTGTCACAGGTCTACATCACCGGCTTCTCCATATCGTATTGCGGAACGCCAGTTCCGAGCCGGAACCATATCGTTGTCGGCGACCGAACCGTCGAGACGCCGGCGCTGCAGGGAGCGGCACCGCATCTGCCGGACGAGAGCATCCGCCTTGCGATGGACGTCTTTGCGCGCTCGCTCAACTGGCTGCACACACGCTTCGATCGCGTACCGATCACGATGGTCTACGTGCCGTCGCCGCTTTCGATCTATCGGCACGCGACAGATATGATCTCCTTTTGCAGCGTCAGCGGCGGCGGCCCGCTTGCAAAGACCATAACGGAGCGGCACCACGATCTCATCCGCGACATGGTTGCGAGGATCAGCGCCGAGCAGCACGTCGATTTCATCGATGCAACGCCGGCGCTGCGCGCGGCCGCCGAGCGAAGCGTCATCCATGGCCCGCATGACTGGGATCATCTGAACAAGATCGGCTACCAGGTCCTTGGCACGTTCGTCGCCGCGCGGTTTCGAGACGGTCTCGAGGACTTACGCCCACGTTCCGAAGTTCGCACCCTGGTCCAGAGCGATGCGTTGAACCGACAAATTCGGACAACCGGCATTTCCGAGATTATCCGTTGACCAGGATCGACGCGGAAGACCCACCTGCGACATTAGGCGACCGGTGAAACCGAAGCCGGATCAAGTCCGAGGCAGGCATTCGCTGGACAACGCTCTGATCGCACAACGGTGATCCCGCATTCGAATATAGCTTGAGCGTTTGCGGAATATCGGGCCTCGAACGCAAGTCTGGCTATCGGAAACCCGCATAACGGGTCGAATAGCCGGAGTGATAGATGACCAAGTTCAAGCTTCTGGGCGCGGTCGCGACCTTGTCAACGCTGATCGCAACTCAGCCGCAAGCATGCGGGATCGAGGGCCGCGAGGTCGCAGCCCCGGCCTGGAGCACTGCCTGCATGACCGACCATGGCTCCAGCGTGTGCGGCGAACCCATGTGGGTCTACGGCGGTCACGCTGGAAAGAGGAATTCGTTGTCGCCTGAGGTCGATGCGCCGCACTGGAACGGCGGAAACAGAACGCGCGACGATTGGCCGGCCAATATGATCCTGGAATAACCGGATCATGCGATATGCCGCGCGACCAAAGTAAGGTGCCGTGCGGAAGCGAAGAAGAAAGCAAAAATGGTTTCCGTTTGTTCGTCGAATAACCTTCTTGCCCGCTCGTAAACAATGCGTAACTCTCGACCACCATTCAGCGTGACATAAATCGTCCCAACGTTGACACGGAAGGCGTTCTCGCATCCGCCTTCCGACATGCGCGAGCCACAGCACTGCACCCTCGCATGCGCGAGGGCGCGCGCCCATTGATCTCGCCCGACCCGAGCCTCCGTTGTGCGGTGCTGCGCCGACATCGGCGCGGATCCGGCAGGTGCCAACCGCCGGCACAGCGGATGTCTGCGACGGTGCGAGGGCAGCCATGTTGCGGTGGCGACCCTCTTTCGCAGCTCGGCGACCTTAAGGTAACGTCGTAGCTGAGCTGCGCCGGGGCCGTGCCGAAGCCCGATCCAAATCAATGCGCAGCATGGATGCCATCGGCAGGCGCCTTATCGCCCGCGAGCGCGCAAGTCTCGCGGCGCGATAGCCAACGGGAGGCTCTCATGGCGGACGACATTTTTCCGCGCCGCAAATTCCTGCTCGGCGCAGGCCTTGCCGGAACCGCGATCGCGGCCGGAGTGACAGGGGCCGCGGAGGTGCAGCAGCTGGTGCCGCCCGCGGCAGCGGCGCCGCCGCAGGAGCCGGAGCCTTTCGTCACGCTGACCGTGTCGGAGGCGGCATTCATCGTAGCAGTGGTCGATACGCTGATTCCGGCCGACGAGCTGTCGCCCTCGGGCAGCGACTGCGGCGTCGCGGTCTTCATCGACCGGCAGCTCGGCAGCGCCTGGGGCGGTGGCGCGAAAGTGTACCGCGCGGGTCCGTTTCTCAAAGGCAAGCCGGAGCAAGGCTATCAGCTGGCGCTGACGCCGCGCGAGTATTTCGCAAGCGGCATCGCGGCGACCAATGCATGGACGCGCAAGACATACGGCGGCAAGGATTTCGATCGATTGGCCGCGGCGGATCGCGTGGCGACGCTCAAGGCGATGGAGGACGGCAAGGCCGCGTTCGAGAATTTCGACGCGCGCGCCTTCTTCGCCCAGTTGCTCTCACTCACCATGGCCGGCTTCTTCGCCGATCCGATCTACGGCGGCAATCGCGACAAGGTCGCCTGGAAGATGATCGGCTTCCCCGGCCTGCCCGCCACCTACGCCGACAAGATCGACGACTACCGCAACAAGCGCTATGCGGCGGAGCCACAATCGATCGCGGACTTCTCGTGAGCGGCGGGAGGCTGCGATGGCAACACGATTGACGGACGTCGACGCGGTCGTGGTCGGCATGGGCTTTTCCGGCGCGATCCTCGCCCGCGAACTGACCAAGGCCGGCCTCAACGTGGTCGGGCTCGAGCGCGGCGCCGACCGCAACCCAGCCGAGGAGTTCACCTTGACGCGGCTGCGCGACGAGCTGCGCCATGTGGTGCGGCTCGAGCTGATGCAGGACAACTCGACCGACACCATCACCTTCCGCAATGCGTCCGACGACGTCGCGTTGCCGATCCGGCGCTTCGGCGCCTTCCTGCCCGGGGAGGGCGTCGGCGGCACCGGCATCCATTGGGGCGCCTTGCATTGGCGTTTCCTGCCGACCGACTTCCGGATCAGAAGCACGCTGGCCGAGAAATACGGCGCCAAGGCCATCCCGGACAGCATGACCATCCAGGACTGGCCACTCAGCTACGACGAGCTCGAGCCATTCTACGATCGCTTCGACAAGCTCTGCGGGGTGTCGGGCCAGGCCGGAAATCTCGGGGGCAGGCTGATCCCGGGCGGCAATACGTTCGAAGGCCCGCGCAGCGAGCATTATCCCAACAAGCCGATCAAGACCGGCGTTGGGCCGGCGCTGTTCAGCGAGGCGGCCGGCAGCCTCGGCTACCATCCGTTCCCGGTGCCGACGGCGACCTCGAGCGCGCCTTATGTGAACCCCGAGGGCATCACGCTTGGGCGCTGCGAATATTGCGGCCACTGCAACCGCACCGCCTGCGAGGCCAACGCCAAGGCGTCTCCCAACGTCAACGTGATGCCGGTGCTGCGCGCCGATCCAAGGTTCGAGCTGCGCACGCGCGTGTTCGTGACCCGCCTGGTCTATGACAAGGAGGCCAAGCGCGTCACCGGCGTGATCTACACCGACATGAAGACCGGCGAAGACTACGAACAGCCGGCGGGCATCGTCGTGCTGTCATCCTTCGTCTTCGGCAACACCCAGCAATTGCTGCTCTCCGGCATCGGCGAACCCTACGACCCCAGGACCGGGCAAGGCGTCGTCGGCAAGAACTACTGCTACCAGTTCGAGGCCGGGGGCGAGGCCTTCTTCGAAGGCCGCGAGTTCAATCCCTTCATGGGCGCGCCCGGCATGGGCACCGCGATCGACGATTTCAACGGCGAGAATTTCGACCATTCGGAGCTCGGCTTCTTCGGCGGCGGCTACATCGCCTGCCTCAACGGCGGCGCACCGCCGATCGAAGGCCGGGTGCTGCCGCGCGGCGAGCCGCGCTGGGGCGTGGGATGGAAGCAGGCGACGGCGAAGTGGTACCGCTGCAACACACGATTCAACACGCAGGGCTCGGTCTACGCCCACCGCGACAATTTCATGGATCTGGACCCGACCTACAAGGATGCGCTCGGCCGTCCGCTGGTCCGCCTGACCTACAACGCCACCGAGAACGACCACAAGATGTCGCGCTATCTCGTCGGCAAGCTCGAAGGCGTCATCAAGGCGATGAATCCGACCCACTACGAGGTCCACAACCGGCCGAAGAACTTCACCATCGTGCCGTATCAATCCACCCACAACACCGGCGGCACCATGATGGGATCCGAGCCCCGGACCAGCGTGGTGAACCGGTACCTGCAGGCCTGGGACGCCCACAATCTGTTCGTGCAGGGCGCCTCCGTGTTCCCGCAGCAGCACGGCTACAATCCGACCGGCACGCTCGGCGCGCTCGCCTACTGGTCGGCCAAGGCCATTACCGAACGATATCTCAAGAGCCCCGGTCCGCTGGTGCATGCGTGATCGGACAGGAAAACATGATCCGGCTGTAAGGGGGCATCCATGCGCATTCCGGTCTCGGTCGTCGCCTGGGGATTTGTTTTTCTTCTCGCGCTCAGCGCCGGCCGCGCGACCGCCGCGGACGCCGAGCATGGCAAGGCGCTGTTCCAGCCCTGCGCTGCCTGTCACTCCGAACGTCCCGACGCGCTCGGCCCGAACCTCAAGGGCGTGTTCGGCCGCAAATCGGCGGCCCGCGACGACTTCCGCTACTCCAACCCGATGAAGCGCGCCAACCTGGTCTGGGACGAGGACAATCTGCGCGCCTATATTCACGATCCGCAAGGCAAGGTGAAAGGCAATCGCATGCCTTTTGGCGGACTCAGCGACTTGAACGACGTCGACGACGTCATCGCTTATCTGAAGACGCTGCAGTAGCTGTTCGCGTCCCGCAACGACCACCAGGTGGACTCCGCTTGCCGCGCACCAACTTTAAATCGGCGGCCCTCGTCCACTTGCGCGCGACGTGTAACGAGAATCAAATAGATGCCGTGGCCGCTAAACTTTCGTGTGACCTTGAGGCATCGGTAAGGAACGCTGACGCGGTCAGCCGGTTGCGCGACCTTGCAAGGCGAGGACACAGTGCGTTGAAAGCGTGTATTGGCAAACAGCGCCGTCATACGATGCAATCGGGTGCACGGGTCGGACGTGCCCGAGCCGCTGGCTTATTTGCGCTCGGAACAGTCGCGTTCATCGGCTGGCCGGATCTGGCTCTGGCCAAGGATCTCGACGACGACACGCCGGACTCGGCGGCAGCCTTGCCGAACCTGTATCTCGATCTGAGAACGACCTATTCCACTGTCCCTGCCAACACGCTCTCAATCGGATTCAGCAGCCCCTCCTTGTCGCAGGCCTTTGCGACCTTGCAGCAGCTCGCGCCGGCGATCGGCGGCCCTTCGCTGCCGGCCCTGCCGACATTGTCGTCCCCATCCAGCCGGAGCGTCGGGGTCGACGTCCCGTTGACGGTGGATCTCAACGACCGCATCAGCGTGTACAGCGGCTTCAATGCGAGCACATCGCAAAGCGGAGCGTCCGGCTGGTCGACGCTTGCGGTCACGAGCTGGAACGTCGGATTGCAGGCTGACCTCTATCAGCAGAATGGCGGATCGATCCCGACCATCACGCTTCAGACCACGGTGACGAGGTCTGTTCCGGACCAGCCGCTGGCGACGACGTCCCTCAACAACGTCGTGGAATTTGACGACGCGCTCAACGAGGATGCGACCAGGGGATTGCTCGTGGGTGTCCAGTACACCCGGGTGGCCATCGATTCCCCGCTGGCAAGGATCAAGGACAATGTCATCGGCTATGTCGGCGCCTACTACCAGTGGCCCGACAACTGGAAGCTCTCGGGCCGCGTCGGCGTGCAATCGTTCGGTGGCGCCCAGCTTCTCGCCCTCACGCCGATCCAGCCATTCACCCAGCCGATCGTGCGGGTCGATCTCGACCGCAATGACGACAATGACAATCGGCTGTTCGGCGTCTCCGCCCAGATCGCGTGGACGCCGAAGCCGGCCTACCAGCTGACGGTCAGAACGCCGCTCTATGCGGTCAGACATTAGGCAGGCCGGGCTTTATCCCTGCGGCATCCGACGCTGCCCCCGAGAGGCTGCGCTGCGAGCTCACTCGGACTCGCGAACGCGCCGCCTCTAGCCTTTTGTTTTGACGCGTTTTCTTCACGCGAACCGGTACCCACTTCGCTGGCAAACGCACTAGCCTTACGTCAACCCGCCGGCATCGTCTTCTCGACCATGCGCACCCAGTAGGACGCACCGTGGCCGAGGATCTGGTCGTTGAAGATGTAGCCGGGGTGGTGACACTCATGACCGTCACCCATGCCGAGGAAGATGAAGGCGCCCGGCCGCTCCAGCAGCATGAAGGCAAAATCCTCGCCGCCCATGAACGGCGTGGCGCGATCGTTGACGCGGTCCGCGCCCACGACGTCGCGCGCGACCTCCGCGGCAATGACGGTTTCGCGCTCATGATTGACGGTCGCCGGATACATCCTGGTGTATGTCGTCTCCGCGGTTCCGCCATAGGCGCGCGCGATGCCGTCCGCGATCTCCGCGATGCGGCGCTCCACCAGGTCGCGGACACCCGGATCGAAGGTGCGCACCGTGCCGCCGAGCGTCGCGGTCGGGGGAATGATGTTGAAGGCGGAGCCGGCGTTGAACACGCAGGTGGACACGACCGCCGTCTTCATCGGGTCGACATTGCGCGAAACAATCGACTGCAGCGCGCCGACGATCTCGGCGCCGATCAGCACGCTGTCGACCGCGCGGTGCGGACCCGCGCCGCCATGGCCGCCCTTGCCGTGCACGATGATCTCGAAGGCATCGGCCGCAGCCAGGATCGGGCCGGGCGTGATTTCGAAATGGCCCTCGGCGAGGCCCGGCATGTTGTGCAGGCCGTAAACCTCCTGGACGCCCCAGCGCGTCATGAGGCCGTCGTCGACCATCGCCTTGCCGCCGGCGCCGCCCTCTTCAGCGGGCTGGAAGATCATGATCGCGGTGCCGTCGAAATTTCGCGTCTCGGCGAGATATTTGGCGGCGCCCAGCAGCATCGCGGTATGGCCGTCGTGGCCGCAGGCGTGCATGAGGCCCGGCGTCTTCGAGGCGTAGGGTACGCCGCTCGCCTCCTCGATCGGCAACGCGTCCATGTCGGCGCGCAGGCCGATGACGCGACCCGAATTGTTGCTGCGGCCGCGGATGACGCCGACCACGCCGGTGCGCCCGATCCCGGTCACCACCTCGTCGCAGCCGAATTCTCGCAGGCGCTCGGCGACGATCCCGGCGGTGCGGTGCACTTCGTACAGCAGCTCGGGGTGTTCGTGGAAATCATGGCGCCAGGCGGCGATTTCATCGGTGAGCGCGGCGATTCGATTGACAATGGGCATGGAGACACTCGCGGGGCAGGAGAGATTTTCGGATCTAGACGATGTCGCGGCTCAAGCGGCCTATTCCGCCGGCTGGGGTGCGATTGCGGCTGTGGACGCCGGAGCCCGGTAAGCGGACAGGCCGATCAGGCCGACCGCAGCGGCAAAGAAGATATAGTACACCGGTGCGGCCTTGTTGCCGCTCGCCTGCACCAGCCAGGTGTTGATGAACGGCGCAAGCCCGCCGAAGAACATCACCGCGAAATTGTACATCAGCGACGCTCCGGTCGAGCGCACGCCGATGGGAAAGATCTCGGTCATGAAGGCCGGCATCGGGCCCGCCACGGCGCCGAGCAGAAGACCCATCATCTGCAATTGCCAGAGGTTGGTCGTGGTCGGCGCGGCGACCACCCGCTCCAGCATGACGTAGAACATGACGCAAAAGACCAGGATCGCCGGCATGATGACGGCGCGGCGGCCGATCCGGTCGGACAATGCCCCGAACCCCACGGCCAGCCCGGCAATGGCGAGGTTCGCCAGCAGCAGTCCCATCTGCGCGTTGAACAGCGGCAATTTCAGCTCCGTAGTCGCATAGGCCGGCAGGAACACCGACCCGACATAGTTGAACGAGGTGCCGGCCGCGATCAGGCAGAACGATGCGATCAGTTCACGCGGATGCTCGGCGAGCAAGGTGCCGAGCGTGGTCTGTGTGCGCGGTTGCGCGGTCGCAGCCTTTTGCGCGAGATAGGCCTTGAACGCGGGGGACTCGTCGCATTTCTGGCGCAGGTACCAGCCGATCGGCCCGATCAGGATACCGAGGATGAAGGGCACGCGCCAACCCCAGCTCGCAAAATCGCTTGCCGACAAGCTCAGGTTCAGCGTGATCGCCATGGCCGCGCCGAGGCAGAATGCCAGCGACTGCGACACCATCTGGAACGCGCCGTAATAGCCGCGCCGGCCGGATGGTGCGAACTCGATGAGCATGGCGCTGGCGCTGCCGAATTCGCCGCCTGCGGAAAAACCCTGGATCAGGCGCGCCAGCAGCAGCAGCAGCGGCGCGGCGATGCCGATCGCGCCATAGGTTGGCAAGAATCCGAGCAGGCCGGTGCCGAAGGCCATCAGCGTGATCATCACGACCAGCGCCTTCTTGCGCCCGTGCCGGTCGGCGTAAAGTCCGAACACCAATCCGCCCAGCGGCCGCGCCGCGAAGGCGATGCCGAAGGTGGCAAACGTCAAGAGCAGCGACGAACTCGGATTGTCCGCCGGAAAGAACAGCTTGCCCAGCACACCCGCGAACAGACCGAAGACCGTGAAGTCGAACCACTCCAGTGCATTGCCGACGGTCGAGGAGATCACGACTCGACGGCGCATCTGCGCCATGACTTCAGCCTGCATCAGTTGGCCCTTGTCCCGATCGACGGCGGCTCTTGGTCGCCGACCGCAATGTCACTCCACACAACAAGCCATAACAGTTTGCCGTCGTCCAGTTTGGTTTGAGGCGCAGCTGATGCGATGCCAGGTCATGGCACGATCCGGATCTTCGGGAGATCGGCTGCGTCGCGGCTGATCGTCATGCGCCGCGACATGCGCGCGCTGTCCGAGACGAGCAGCGGCGCGAGAGTGTCGAGACGCCGTCGGTGCCGGCTGATCTGGAAAGCAGCGACGCGCCTCGCAGAAGGCGTGGCCTCGTCGAGCTTCCCTCTTCGACGTTCGGATCAGATCACGTGACGGCCAGGAGCTACCTCCTCCGAAGAGGAGGTGGAGCCCGTCACGCTTCGTTTTTGGGAACGTATTTGCCCATGACGCACTTGTATCGCGCCAACTTCCACTCGTGATACGGCCCCTTGGCGAGCCAGTCGGCGATGCCAATTTGCGCGTTGACCTGACAGGCAGCCATGGTGATGCCTGACTGATCGCTGGTGGTGACAATTTTTTCAAGACAGAGCTGGCCGTTGCAGAGAACGGCGACAAGAGTAACGAGCATAGCGACCTTCGCAGATGGGGGAATACCCGGTTAGGTCAGATTATGCAGGGTTCGTGCCACCATCGGCGCGTTGCCAGGTTCCCCCGCAAGATCACCGATCAAATGCGACTGCAGGGCAACGGTTTCCCGTGATGTCACGGAGAAGACCGGTCCCCGCTTTGCGCGACGACGGCGCTTTGGGTCGGGATCATGCACTACATTACCACCGGCTGGTCTGGCAGCTCATTGCGCCCGCCGCCATGCGGCGGGAAATGCGCCGCCAACTGCCGCGCTACCGCATCGATGCCCTTGATCGCGCCAGCTTCGAAATGGCCGCCCCTGAACTCTTCTTCCATGTCGCGGCAAATCTTGCCCCAGCCGTCGCGACCGACCCGCACGTCGATACCGCGGTCGGCGACGATCTCGACCTTGCGGTCGGCCAGCAGCAGATAGATCAGCACGCCGTTGTTCTCTGCGGTATCCCAGATCCGCAAATTCGAGAAGATGTCGAGCGCGCGCTCGCGCGCCGGCTGGTCGCGAAGCAGCGGCGCGCCGTCGAGCGCACCTTCGACCACAAAGCGCACCTGCCCCGCATGCGTGGCTTCGCCGGCCTTGATCGCCTGCTCGATATTGGCCAGCACCTTGGGCGTAAAGACCCGCCGGGCCCGCCAGCTGTGCTCCAGAAGATGCCTGCCGATGCGCTTGATGCCCATGGTGTTACCAGTTCCGGATTCTACCAGCTTCCCGACGCGCCGCCGCCGCCGAAGCTGCCACCGCCGCCGCCGGAGTCGCTGCTGCCACTGGAACTGCTGCTGCTCCAATCACTGCTGCCACCGCCGGAATAGGACCCGCCCGACCAGCCGCTACCCCTGCCTCTGCCGGACTGACGCGACGCGTTCATGCTCGCAGCAAAGATGCTGTCGGCGAAAAAGGTGAGGACGGAAATGAGCGCTCCCAGGATGCCCGCAATGGTGATCGAGCCCAACAGAAACCAGGCGAGCCAGGCAATCGCGCCGCCGGTTGCAGCCGAGCCGATCAGCCTGCCCAGCATACGGCGCAGCATCGTGCCGACGACGCCGACGATGATAATGAAGAACGGATTGATCGGATTGAAGAAGCCGATCCAGTCGCTGGAATCCTGGCCGTGGGACGCTTCCGGCGCCGGCGCCGGCAGCGGCTCGCCGTCGATCACGGCGATGATGCGCGCGACGCCGGCGGAAATACCGGCGGCGAAATCGCCGCTCCTGAATTTCGGCGTGATCACCTCGTCGATGATGCGCCTTGCGGTGACGTCGGTGAGCGCGCCTTCGAGGCCGTAGCCGACCTCGATGCGGAGCTTGTGGTCGTTCTTGGCGATGACGAGCAGCGCGCCATCGTCGATCTTCCTGCGGCCGATCTTCCAGGTCTCCGCAACCCGGAGCGAGAATTGCTCGATGCTCTCGGGTTGCGTCGTCGGCACGATCAGCACGGCGATCTGGCTGCCCTTGCGCAGCTCGAGATTCCTGATCGTCTGCGTCAGCGCCGCGATGTCGTCGCCCGACAGCGTTGCGGTCTGATCGACCACGCGGCCGGTGAGCGGCGGCACCGCGACCTCGGCCGCAGCCGTGCACGCCCACACCATGAGCAGCGCAACAAGGATGGCCCGTACCGGGTTCACCATAGCGAGGTCATTTCGACGGCGCCGGATTGAAATCCACCTTCGGCGCGGTTGAGATCTCCTTCTCGTTCTCGACCGAGAAGTTCGGCTTTTCCTTGTATCCGAACATCATCGCCGTCAGGTTGTTGGGGAAGGTCCGGATGCCGACATTATAGTCCTGCACCGCCTTGATGTAGCGGTTGCGCGCCACTGTGATGCGGTTCTCGGTGCCTTCGAGCTGCGCCATCAGATCGTGAAACAGCGCGTCCGATTTCAATTGCGGATAGTTTTCCGTCACCACCAGTAGTCGCGACAGCGCGCTGGAGAGTTCACCCTGGGCGGCCTGGAATTTCTGGAACGCCGCGGGATCGTTGAGCACCTCGGGCGTTGCCTGGATGCTGCCGACCTTGGCACGGGCGTTGGTGACGCCGAGCAGCACGTCTTTCTCCTGCTGCGCGAAACCCTTCACCGAATTGACGAGGTTCGGCACCAGGTCGGCGCGGCGCTGATACTGGTTGACCACCTCGGACCAGCCTGACTTGACCTGCTCATCGTTGGTCTGGATGGCATTGTAGCCGCAATTGGTCAGGCTCAAGGTCGCCAGCGCCGCCAGCATGGTCAGAAATCTGCGCATCACAATCTCCCGTCAAAATCTGCCGCAACCTATCAGATCGGTCCCGCACGGGCGGTAATTATTTAATCGTCATTCCGGGGCGCGCGTGAGCGCGAACTCCGATGTGCAGCTGCACATCGGGAGAATCTCATGCCATAACTTCGAGTTTCCGGGCCTGGGCCTGACGGCCGATCCCGGAATGACGGTGGCCGTATCGCTCACGGCTCTTGCCTATCATTCGCTTAGATAGTCAACATGGCGGGACAACAAAAAACGACACCGGAGGACCAATGATTCTCGAGACCGTCATTGTGGAGCGGCCGGAGCCGCGAATCGCGCGAATCGTGATGAACCGGCCCGAGGCGCGCAACGCGCAGAACCTGCAGATGACCTACGACCTCAACGCCGCGTTCGACGCCGCGGTGCTGGACGATGCGGTCAAGGTCATCATCCTCGCCGGCAACGGCCCGCACTTCTCGGCCGGACACGATCTGCGCCCCGGCGCCAAGAACGCGGCCGGCGTCGATTTCGCGCCGGTCGGGCATTGGGGCGGCTTCAACGAGCCCAACGCGCATGGACGGTTTGCCCGCGAGCAGGAAATCTACCTGCAGATCACCCGGCGCTGGCGCAACCTCGCCAAGCCGACGATCGCGGAGGTGCACGGCAAGTGTATCGCGGGCGGGCTGATGCTGGCCTGGGCCTGCGACCTGATCGTCGCCAGCGACGATGCCGAATTCTGCGATCCCGTGGTCGCCATGGGCGTTTGCGGCGTCGAATGGTTCGTGCACCCCTGGGAGCTCGGTCCGCGCAAGGCCAAGGAGTTGCTGTTCACCGCCGACGCATGGAGCGCAGAGGAAGCGCACCGCCTCGGCATGGTCAACCACGTCGTGCCGCGGGCCGAACTGTCAGCCTTCGTGATCGCGCTGGCGGAGAAGATCGCCGCCAAGCCGGCGTTCGCGCTGAAACTCACCAAGGAAGCCGTCAACCGCTCGGTCGACATCATGGGCCAGCCCGCGGCGATCGATCACGCCTTCGCGCTGCATCATCTCTGTCACGCACATAACCTGCAGGAGTTCGGCATGGTGGTCGACCCCGCCGGCCTGCATCCCTCCGTCAAGCGGCCAGCCGCAGCGAAGTGAACGGCCATGGACCTGACCTTCAGCGAAGAGCAGCGGCTGCTGCGCGAGAGCGTCGACCGCTTCGTGGCGGAGACCTGCACCGCCGAGCTTCGCCGCCGCGCGGCGAGCGAACCGCTCGGTTTCAGCCAGGAGATCTGGAAGCAGTTCGCCGACCTCGGCTGGCTGGCGCTGCCGATCTCCGAGGCCCATGGCGGGCTCGGCGGCGGCGCGGTCGAAACCGGCATCCTGATGGAGGCGTTCGGCCGCGGCCTTGTCGCGGAGCCGTACCTCTCGACCGTGGTGCTCGGCGCCGGACTGATCGCAGATTGCGGCAGCGACGCACAGAAGCACGCGCTGCTCCGGCAAATCACCACGGGCGCGCTCTATCTGGCGTTTGCGCATTGCGAACGCGCCGCGCGCTTCGACTTGTCCAGGGTCGACACCACGGCGCGGTGGACGGCGGAAGGCTGGCGTCTCGACGGCGCCAAGATCGCGGTGCTCGACGGCAGCGCCGCGCACCAGATCATCGTCTCGGCCTGCGTGCGCGATGAGGACAGAACGCCCGGTGCAATGTCACTCTTCCTGGTCCCCGCCGAGACCGCGGGTCTCGACGTGCAGGACTATCCAAGACTCGGCGGCGGGCGCGCCTGCAACCTCGAACTCAGGGACGTGCGCCTGCCCGCCGAGGCCCGGCTCGGCGACGGCGACGATATGCTGCCGAAAATCGAGGGCGTGATCGACCGCGCCCTCGCGGCACTCGGTTCTGAAGCCGTCGGCATCATGCAGACCCTGCTCGACCGCACGCTGGACTACACCAAGGTGCGTCGGCAATTCGGCCGGCCGTTGTCCGCCAACCAGGTGATCCGCCATCGGCTCGCCGACATGGCGATGAGTTGCGACGAGGCGCGCTCGATCGCGCTGCGCGCAGCGCTTTATGCCGATGCCGAACCGGCCGCACGCGGCCGCGCCGCGTCCGGCGCCAAGGCCAAGATCGGCAAATGCGCGCGCTTCGTCGCCGAGCAGGCGGTGCAGCTTCACGGCGCCATGGGCGTCACCGAGGAGCTCGACATCGGCGCCTACTTCAAGCGGCTCACCGCGTTCGACGCTCTGTTCGGCGGCAGCCCGCATCACACCCGTCGCCACGCCGCGCTCGGCCAAGGCACGAGACAATCCTGATCAGGGAGCAAGCGCCATGGATCTCAGCTTCAATGCCGACGAACGAGCCTTCGAGATCGAAGTCCAGAGCTTCCTTGCAGAACATCTCACCCCCGAGATAAAGCGCGCGCAGGCGCTGACGCCGTCGGTGTTCTCCGATCCCGACATCGGCATCGCCTGGCAGAGAGCGTTGCACGCCAAGGGCTGGGGCGCGCCGGGATGGCCGGTTGCGCATGGCGGACCCGACTGGAGCCCGGCGCAACGCTTCATCTTCGAGGTCGAATGCGCCCGCGCCGGCGCGCCGAACGTCAACGTGATGGGCGTGAAGATGGTCGGCCCCGTCATCATCGGCTTCGGCTCGCAGCAGCAGAAGGACTATTACCTGCCGCGGATTCTCTCCGGCGACGACTATTGGTGCCAGGGCTATTCGGAGCCGGGCTCTGGCTCCGATCTGGCCTCGCTGAAGACGCGCGCGGCGCGCGACGGCGATCATTACATCGTCAACGGCACCAAGATCTGGACCACGCATGCCCATCACGCCAACCGCATGTTCGCGCTGGTGCGCACCAGCGATACGCCGCGCCAGCAGGACGGCATCTCCTTCATCCTGATCGACATGAAGAGTCCGGGCATCACCATCCGCCCGATCCTGACCATCGGCGGCGATCACGAGGTCAACCAGGTGTTCTTCGACGATGTGCGCGTGCCGGTGGCCAACCGGGTCGGCGAGGAAGGCAAGGGCTGGACCTACGGCAAGTACCTGCTCGAATTCGAACGCGGCGCCGGCATCAGTTCGGCGAAACTGCGCGAGGCGCTGCGCACCATCGCGGAGCTTGCCGAATCGGACGTGACCGGCCGCGCCGCTGATGATCCCGATATCAGCCTGCGGCTGTCGGACATCGAGATCGATATCGACACCCTGGAAATGACCGAACTGCGCGTGCTCTCGGCGTTGCAGACGGGAGAAAATCCCGGCGCGGTGTCGTCGATGCTCAAGCTGCGGGTCAGCGAAATCCGCCAGGCCGTGACGCGATTGGGCGTCGACGTGATCGGACATGACGGCCTCGCCGTCGAGCCGATGCGGCCGTTCTACAGATTGAACCACGCGCCCGCGATCCCCGAGGAGATGCTGCCGATCATGCCGGAATATCTCAACGGTCGCGCCTACACCATCTTCGGCGGCTCGTCGGAAATCCAGCGCGAGATCATCGCTAAGATGGTGCTGGGGATTTAGCCGCCAACACCGTCGGGACGCAGCCGATCCTCACGGCGGGCCGAACAGGACACCAAGCCTGCGACGGAAACCTGCTGCGCGCCACGTGTCGACAGCCAGGCGCCACCATTCGCCGAGCGCGATCGCGATGGGATTGTTGCTGGGCACGCGCCCCTTGACGCCGAAGCGCATCGTCTCGTCCCGCGGGGCGCGCGCGAAGGTTCCAAACAGCCGGTCGAAGACGATCAGGACCGACCCATAATTGGTGTCGAGACAACCCCGATTGCAGGCGTGGTGCACGCGATGATGGGCCGGCGTGTTGAGAACCCATTCGAGCGGTCCGAGATCCACGGGCAGGGCCGTGTGCAGGAAGAACTGGTAGAGCAGGCCGAGCGCGAGCATGGAGGCGATCGCGACCGGATGGAATCCGATTGCCGCCAGCGGCAGAAAGAACAGGAACCCTCCGGTCAGCTGACCGGTCCATCCCAGTCGCACCGCGGCCGACAGATTGAAGCGCGTCGCAGAGTGGTGCACGGCATGCGTCGCCCACAGCCAGCGGACCCGGTGCGACGCGCGATGGAACCAGTAATAGCAGAACTCCACGGCGACAAAGAGCGCGACCCAGCTCCACACATTGTCGAGGCTGATGTCGGCCAGGCGGTGCCGATAGGCAAACAGGAACGGCACCGCAGAGAGTCCGCTGCTGAGAACCTTGGCCACGACATTTCCGATGGCAACGCCGACCGAAGCCAGCGCCTCCCTGCCATCGTACATATCGTGCCCGCCGCCGAGCCGGCCATAGCCGAACTCCAGCGCGATGAAGGCGAACGCCAGCAGCAGGAATGCGCCGGTCAGATGATGGTCGCCCGATACTGACAACAGGCCGCGCATGGATACCTCCTCGCGGATTCGAAGATTATTTCGAAACCACACCCGGTTTGGGCGCGATGCCGGCGGACGCCAGCGCCGTGCTGGCGTTAGCCATCGCGGTCGCGCAGCCCGGACTTAGCCGATCCGGTCGATCGGCGAGGCAGCGAAAGATCCTGCCCTGCCCCGGCGCGACGTCCGCGCACAGACGCGATCGGTCCGCCGCGCATGCACGGATGACGGTGCGAATTTCTGGAATCCGTTGCAACTTCTCGGCCTTCACCTCCTCCGCGCGGGCGCCGGCGCTCATCGCCGAGATCGCAAGGCCAAGCGAGACCGCGATCCTTGCGGCTGTCGTGCTGTTCATGTTCTGCTCCATAGGGCTGTCGGGTTCCAGAGTTCAATGCGAGGGCCGCCGCGCGACCCGATCCCGCCGATGTCGCGCGGGACCGGGCTCGACGGCTCAGCGGGTGAAGGTGCTGCTGCGGTTGATGGTCCCACCATAAGGACCGGTCGTCGTGACCGTGTGCGTGCAGGAGCCGCCGGCGCACGCGGTCGATCCGCTGTTCGTGTAGGTGCCGCCGCGCGGACCGGTGAACGAACTGGTGTGGCTGCAGGTGCCGCCGGCGCATCCGCCGGAATGCGTGGACGACCAGCTGCCGCGCGGGCCACTGCCGCTGGCGGAACGCGTCCAGGCCTGGGCCGAAGAGGCGCCGATAGCCATGACCATCGCGGCGATCGCCGCGGCACTCAGAAATGTCCTGATGACGAGCATATATCCTCACTCCTTCTTGCAGCGCCTGATGGCGTCGAGGGAGCGTCGCGCCGCAGTTTTGCAGGCGCATTTCAGAAAGGAACGGGGAATGTAACGATTTGTATCCGCACCCTGCCGCCATCTTGCCGGTCCCGGCCCACCTTTCCTAAAGTGGATACATGAACCGGCGCCCGCACATCGTGGTTATCGAGGACGACATCGAGATTCGCAGCCTGCTCCGCGATCACCTCGCGCGCGAAGGCTTCCGCGTCGACGTCGGCGACGGCGGCGCGTCGCTCGATCGCTTCCGCGCCACCTTCGGCGAGCCCGACCTGATCGTGCTCGACATCATGCTGCCGGGCGAGGACGGGTTGTCGATCTGCCGGCGGCTGCGCGCCGGCTCGCGCGTCCCGATCCTGCTCTTGACCGCGAGGGGCGAGGATGTCGACCGCATCATCGGACTCGAAATGGGCGCCGACGACTACCTGCCAAAACCCTTCAATCCCCGTGAACTGGTGGCGCGCATCCGCGCCATCCTGCGCAGGACCGAAGCGCCACCGCTCAAGAGCCGGCGCTTTCTCGTCAACGCAACGCTCTCGGTCAACCTCGACAGGCGCAATGTCGTGGACGCGGACGGCACTCCCATCACGCTCACCAGCGCCGAGTTCGAATTGCTCGGCTGCTTCCTGGCACGGCCCAATCGCGTCCTCTCGCGCGGACAGTTGATGGACTGGACCCGCGGACGGCAGTCCGATCCGCTCGATCGCACCATCGACGTGCAGGTCAGCCGGCTGCGCAAGAAGATCGAGCGCGACGATGGGCTGATCAAGACCGTGCGCAACGCCGGCTACATCTTCACCGGAACGGTCAAGGAGACCTGACGTGCTCGGCCGTCTCGGCTTTGCCGGCCGCCTGATGGCGATCGTCCTGTTCGCGCTGGTCGCGCTCTGGGCGATCGGCGTCGGCTGGCTGTTCGTCAGCGAATCGCGGGATGAAATCATCAGCGCGCTGTTTCCGCTCCCCGAACGGGTTACGGCCATCGTCGAGCTGCTCGAAACCGTTCAACCGGCCGAACGGCCCACGGCGCTGAAGGCTGTCAGCTCGGACAACCTCCACGTGACGCTTGCGAACGAACGCCCGCAGGCCTCGCCGGAGACCACGCGCCTGCCGCTGGTCGAGCGCTTTCTCACCCTCTATCTGAGCGCGCTGCAGCCGCGCGACGTGATTGCGATCGGCAGCCGCAACGCGCTGCCGCGCTGGCGCGACTGGCATCTCGGCGATTACTGGCGCAACCGCAAACGATCGGTGCGCTTCGCGGTGTCGATGCGAACCGGCGATTATGTGGTGATCGAAGCGCAAGGCCCGATCGGCCGGCGCCTGTTCGGCTTGCCGCCCGGCTTCGCCGTCGGTCTGCTCGGCGCCCTGATCGGGATGGCGGCGGTGATCGCGATCGCCCGCGAGGCGCGTCCGCTGCGCGCGCTCAGCGACGCCGTCGGTCGATTTTCCGGAGACGCGGCGAGCCCAACGATCGAACCGGCCGGCGCTCCCGAAATCCGCAAGCTGATCGTGTCCGTCAACGAGATGCAGGCCCGCATTACCGAGCTGGTGCGCGGGCGCACGCTCCTGCTCGGCGCCATCTCACACGACCTCAAGACCTACATCACGCGGCTGCGGTTGCGCGTCGAGCAACTGGAAGACCACGCGCAGCGCGACAAGGCCGCATCCGATCTCGACGAGATGACGAAACTCTTGGAGGACGCGCTCGTGGTGGCGCGTGGCGGGCTCGCCTCCGACAAACGCAAGCGGACCGATCTGCGGGCGCTGCTTTCAAGCCTGATCGAAGACCGACTCCAGTGCGGCGCCGGCATTCGCGCCGACATAGGCGAGGATACTATCCTGGTCCAGGGCGAACCGGTGGCCCTGCGGCGGCTCTTCACCAACCTGATCGACAACGCTCTGAACTTCGCACCGCAGTGCATCGTTCGGCTCCGACGGGAGGACGGCGCTGTTGTCACCATCGACGACGACGGACCCGGCATCCCGGCGCACGCCCACGCCGCGGTTTTTGAGCCGTTCGTCCGCCTCGAGACCTCGCGCAGCCGCAGCACCGGCGGCAGCGGGCTCGGACTTGCCATCGTCAAGCAGATCACCGATGCGCATGGCGCCCGGATCGCCCTTTCCGCATCACCCCAGTGCGGGTTGCGGGTGACGGTGGTGTTTCCGATCGCGGCCTCCCGAGCTTAATCCGGCGCCCGGACGATACGCGGGCTTTAAGCCCCCGCCGTCGCGTCCCGGATCGCCTTCCAGACCTTCTCCGGCGTCAGCGGCGTCGAAAGGTTCTTGATGCCGAGCTCGGCGAGCGCGTCCATCACCCCGTTGGTGATACAGGGCGGGCCGCCGATCGCACCGGACTCGCCGCAGCCCTTGGCGCCCAGCGGATTGGTGCGGCAGGGCGCGGAATCATCGAGCGTGACGCTGATCGGCGGAATGTCGTCGGCACGCGGCAGGCAGTAGTCCTGATAGGTCGCGGTCAGCAATTGCCCCTCGGCATCGTAGGCGACCTGTTCATAGAGCGCCTGGCCGATGCCCTGCGCCACGCCGCCATGGACCTGCCCCGTCACCAGCATCGGATTGACGGCGACCCCGACGTCGTCGACGGTGGTATAGCGCACCACGCGCGTGACGCCGGTTTCGGGGTCGATCTCGACTTCGCAGATGTGCGTGCCGTTCGGCCAGCTCGGCCCGTCGACCTCGCCTTCGCTGTCGACGGAGAGTCGCGCGCCCTTTTCCTTGATCGCGATCTCAAACAGGCTGATGCGCCGGTCGGTGCCGACCACGGTGAGGATGCCGTCGCGATATTCGATATCGCCGATGGAGGCCTCGAGCAGGTTGGAGGCTTTTTCGCGCGCCCTGGTGATCAGATCATTGGAGGAGACCGCGACCGCGGTGCCGCCGACGAACAGCGAGCGCGACCCGACGCTGCCAAAACCGGTCGCCAGATCGGTGTCGCCCTGCACGACATCGATCTTGTCCATGGGGATGCCGAGCGTATCGGAGATCATCTGCGTGTAGGTGGTCTGCAGCCCCTGCCCCATCGCCATGGTGCCGGAATGCAGGATGACGCGGCCTTCCGCGGTTGCGTGCAGGCTGACCTTCTCCTTATGGGCCGTCCCGCCGGTCCATTCGATGTAGCTGGTGAGGCCCCGGCCATAGAGCAGGCCCTTCTTCTTTGCCGCACGCTTGCGCGCGGCAAAGCCGTCCCAGTCGGACAATTTTGATGCGCGCTCCATCATGTGGGCGAAGGCGCCGGAATCATAGACCTGGCCGACCGCGTTGGTGTAGGGCAGTTGCGCGGGCTTGACGTAATTCACCTTGCGAATGGCGCGCGGGTCCATCCCGATCTGCCGCGCCGCGGCATCCATCAGCCGTTCGACGATGAAGACGCCTTCCGGCCGGCCCGCGCCGCGATAGGCACCGACCGGCGCGGTGTGGGTCATCACCGCCTTGATGTCGTAATGGATCAGCGGCAGATCGTAGACGCCGCTCTGCACGAACGGACCGAGCAGCAGCGGAATGATGGTACCGGTGCCGGACAGATAGGCACCGGTGCCGCCGACCGAACGCACGCGATAGGCCAGCACGCGGCCCTTGGCGTCGAGCGCGAATTCGCCGGTCGAGGTGAGATCGCGGCCATGGGTGCCGCCGACGAACTCATCGGTGCGGTCGCCGCGCCAGCGGATCTTGCGATTGAGCTTGGTCGCGGCATAGGCGACGATGCCATCTTCGGGATAGATGCTGGTCTTCTGGCCGAAGCCGCCGCCGATGTCGCCGACCAGCACGCGAACGCTCTCCTTCGGCCGTTTCAGGATGGCTTCGGCGAGCAGGTCGCGGGTCGAGCCCGGCGTCTGCGACTCCGTGTGCAGGATCAGCCGCCCGGTCTTCTTCTCGATTTCGGCGATGGTCGAACGCGGCTCCATTGCGGAGGGCACCAGCCGCTGGCTGACCAGATCGAGCGAGACTTTATGCACAGCATCCGCGAAAGCCGCTTCGACCTTGGCCGCGTCGCCATAGCTCATCGCCGCCACGATGTTGTCGGGCGCCTCCGGCCAGACCACGGGCGCACCCGGCCTGGTTGCCAGGAGCGGATCGACCACGGCCGGCAGCACCTCATAGTCGACGGCAATCGCTTCCGCCGCGCTCTGCGCCTGCGCACGCGAGCTTGCGACCACGGCAGCTATCGGCTCGCCGGCAAAGCGCACGACCTCATGCGCCAACAGCCGTCGCGGCGGCACCGTCATCGGCGAGCCGTCGGGCCGCTTGAAGATGGCCAAGGTCGGGATGGTGCCGACGTCGTCGCTGATCAGATCGGCGCCGGTATAGACCGTTGCGACCCCCGGCATCGCGCTTGCCGCTTTGGTATCGATCGAGACGATCTTCGCATGCGCATGCGGCGAGCGCAGCACATAGAGCCACAATGTGCCTTCCTCCGGCGTGTCGTCGATGAACCGCCCCTTCCCGGTGAGCAGTCTCGAGTCTTCCAGACGCTTGACCGGCTGGCCCGCGCCGAAACGTAGATCGCCGGGAAGAATATTCATCGGTTGGTCCTTTGAGCTTCTTGTGCGTGGGGCGGGTTCTAGCGGGTTTTAGCGGATTTACCGATCGAAACAACTCGCCCCGTCATTCCGGGGCGCGCGAAGCGCGAACTACGATGTGCAATTGCACATCGGAGAATCTCGAGATTCCGGGTCTGGTGCTGGCGCACCATCCCGAAATGACGGGATGGCGCAAGCAACTCGCAAGCCACTCATTCCAGATCCCGCAGCACCGCTGCCACCACCTCGCGTGCGTCAGCCGTCAGCGCCGCCTGCGGCGGCACGGGATCGCCGACGTCATAGCCCTGGATCGAGAGCCCCGCCTTGATACAGGCGGCAAGGTTAAAGCGCGCGAAGGCTTCGTTGACGCGCCACAATTTGCGTTGCAGCGCCATCGCGTCCTCCCAGCACTCGGCCTTGCAGAGATTATAGAGTTCGACGCTTTGCTTTGGGATGATGCAGGCCGGGCCCGCCATCCATCCGACGCCGCCGATCAGCATCACGGCGGCGGGAATATGGGCGGAGGCCGAGAACACGCGGATGGCGTCGCCGCAGCGGTTCATGATCGACAACAGCCGCCCGGTGTTGGTCGAGGCGTCCTTGATGTAGCCGATGCGTGGATGCATCGAGAGGCGCGCGATGACATCGAGCGTCAGATCGGAGCGCTGGAATTGCGGATTGGTGTAGATCACGACGGGAATGTCGACCGCATCCGCAATGGCGCGGAAATAGGCTTCGACCTGGGCGTCGGCCAGCGGGAAATAGGCTTCGAGGATGGCGAGAATGCCGTCGGCGCCGAGCCGCTGGTAGGCCTTCGCCTGCGCCACCGCGTCAGCCGTCGCGGTCGAGGCCACGCCGGCAACGACCGGCACGCGGCCACGCGCAGCTTCGATCGTGGTTTTCACCACGGCGCTGCGCTGCTCGCGGTCGAGATAGGCGAACTCGCCGGTCGATCCGAGCGGCGTCAGCCCGTGCACGCCCGCATGAATCAGATCGTCGCAGAGCCGTTCCAGCACGGCTGTGCGGACCTTGCCATCGGCATCGATCGGCGTGACGAGATAGGGAAAGACACCTTGAAAATCGGGCATGCGGGGACGGGCTTTTCGGAAGCGATGACGCGGATGGGCTGCTGGCAGCCGATCCCGTCTATACGATGCGCGGACCAATGCCGCCAGAGCCGGGATGCGCCTGCGTACGGCTGATCAGCCAGGTAGCGACCTGACGCCATTGCAACCATCGGCGGCACTTCGCCGCAAAGCGGATTCGCCGTTCGCGAGCCCGTGGATGACCAACTAAACGCATCGCGCTCAAAACGCGCATTTTGGGGCCATTTTTCCGCCGCACTGGATTCGCACGCTTCCGCATTCGCTCTCGCTTTTTGCACGCCCGAGTTCCGACATCCGCACGGAGCCCTTTGCAGCGAAGCCTCGACGAGCAGCAGAACATGACGACGCTTTATGATCTGCTCGGGGCGCTTCCCGGTGCGGACGCCGACGATCTCAGGGACGCCTTTCGCCAGGCCGTCAAGGGCGTCCATCCCGACATCAGTCCGAACGATCCCGATGCCGCGCTGAAGTTCAGGCTCATCGTCTATGCCATGGAAATCCTGCGCGATCCCGAGCAGCGCGCCGCCTATGATCATCTGCTGGAATTGGCGCGGCAGGAGCTGGTGTCGCAGCAGATAGCCGCGAAGATCCGGAATTTCGCCTTCGCGATGACCGGGCTCGCCAGCGTGTCCGTTGTGGCGGTCGTAGGCTATTTTCTGTTCGTCCCGATGTCCGCAGTGTCCCCGTTCCGGCCAATCGACGCGCCTTCAGGCACGTCACCCGAGAGTGGCTCCAGCAGCCTCTCCGCTCCGCCGGCCTTGAACGACAACAGCGCGGCGGCGAGAAGCGACGCGGAGACCACGAAGCCGGTGGCGAAGCAGGATGACTTCCTCACCCGGTGGAGCGCGGACGACATCACCACGAAGGCCGATCGCAAGGCGGAGACCGTAACGCCGGCCGAGACACCGAATGATCTCCCGGCCCGACCCGACACAACCGACAGCAACGCGCCGGCTGACCGCGACGCCGAGGCCGCAGCGCCGGCCCCGGCCGCGACGCCGAGTGATCTCCCGCCCCGGTCAGACACAACCGACAACAGCGCGCCGACCACCCGCGAC
>Ga0307508_10000483_pt1 | contig 47997 bp, 32 predicted proteins | sample 9_EM_MG_FD_203089 | JGI IMG/M metagenome (GOLD analysis project Ga0307508, IMG submission 203089) | Populus trichocarpa ectomycorrhiza microbial communities from riparian zone in the Pacific Northwest, United States - 9_EM | ecosystem: Host-associated > Plants > Roots > Unclassified | place... | reverse complement strand
TGAGGCAGTTGTCGCGCGAGCCGTTTGGCATCCGCCGAAGCGCCGCGAGCGAGCCGTCGGGCAAGACGCCTGGCCCGTCTCGATCCGACCATTGCGCCGAAGCGCCGCGAGCGAGCCGCCGGGCAAGACGCCGGGCTCGTCTCATCGAACCACCCGCCGAAGCGACACACGAGCGAGCCGTCGGGCAAGCCTCCGGGCCCCGCCTCGAACCACCCGCCGAAGCAACACGAGCGAGCCGTCGGGCAAGATGCCGGGCCCATCTCGAACCATCCGCCGAAGCGCCACGAGCGAGCCGTCGGGCAATACGGCGGGCCCGTCGCGATCTGAACCATCCGCCGAAGCGATACACGAGCGATCCGTCGAGCAAGCTGTTGCCGCGGAGCCACCTGCGATCCGGCGCTCAAGCCGCAGCCAGCGGGCGCCGCAGATATCAAACCGAACCCCTTAGATTATTCGCTGTGAATCCCCTAACGGTGGGTGAACTTGGAAGGAGGGTCATTGGGGAAGTTATTCTTGTATAATAATTGAACGCCGGCGAAGACCGCGCGCGCCCCATCTCCTTCGTGACTATCGAGAAACCTGACTAGTTCGATATTACCGTCACTCCGACGTTGACCGGACGTCCCAGTGTCACATAGGAGCTGTAGGGCCTCGGCTTGCTGCCGAGCTTCCTCTCTGGCTTCCTGTAGCTGCTGTTCCAGGTATTCCACCCGCTGCTGCTGCCTGTCTGCTCGTTTTTGGTGCTCTTCTGCCCATAGCTCCACGTTACCTTGAAAGTTCGCTAAATGTTGACTTCTTGCTACATTTGCTTCTGCTAGAAACGATATCGAGTCGTTAAGTCTCATCAGTTGCGTAGCCTGTCCCACCTGTTTTTTGTCGGCTTCCTGTGTCCGCTCGATGATGGCGCCCCATACGTTGTGCGCAAAGGCCTGGTATGCACTGGCCGCGCCTGCTAGTTCGCTCCAGATCCATTCTCCTGTGATCCTCTGATTAGCGCTTAATCGGTCATATACGTACCTGGTTCCATCAGACAAGTCTCGGTAGGCTTGTTCGATCTGTTGAATTCTTTGGTCGGCGTGGTCGACCGTATTTCCGCAGAGCTGGACCAGTTGCGTCAGGTCCTGTTCCGCTTGTTTCTGCTGTTTGGCTAGCGCGCGGAGCCACGTAGCGGGATTGGCGATCTCTAGGGTCTCCTCGGTTTGTTCCGTTCCGTCGGTGATTTGTAGTACGTTTCTGGGGGCTTCCAGGCGGAGCATGTTGAAGTCGGTGGACGCCATTTTCAATATAGGTCAAGGAAGTGTCCGATGTAGATAGTTTCGTCGTCTAGGAATTCGTAGTCACCAATTTCTCTGAATTCGAGGCCGTTGAGGTTGGCGCACTGTCTAAGAAGAGCGCAGGTAGCCCAGTACTATGTGTACCAGTGCCAAGACGTGATGTTGTCGAGTTCGACAGGGGCTGGTCCGTTGTCGTACTCGTTCCACTCATTTTCTTCTTTTAGGGCGGTTGCTATTTCTTCGTTGATCGAGCCGAAGGTATAGTCAAACTGGTAGCTGGACTGGGGTTCGAGAATCGTGGCCAAGTCGAGCAGGAAGAAATGCTCTTGTTCGAATGAAGGCATGAAAGTAGGGTGATTTTGAGATCAAGATTATAGTGTGACACTGGGGTTGTTACGTAACCGGAGTGTATGGAGAATCAAAGGTAATCAGGCCACTTTCGATAATTCACAACGGAATAATCTTAGATCTTGTGTGTGGGTTCGGTGGTAGTGTTGGTGAGGATGTTCGTGCTGTTTTCTCCCCTGTTTCCGAGAGAAAACCTCTTTCTTTTATGGTGGAGGTCGTAGCGTGAGATTTGATGAACCAGCGTGAGCGCTGGTGACTCGGGCTTTTGGATTTCCCCGAGGTGCGGGGACCCTGTGGGTGATCCATTGGTCATAGCAGGGTGTAGATAAGGGGAGATGAGGTTTCATGCACCTTGCGGCACCCTAGGCTCAGAGTCCTCCGTCTCTCCCTGAGGCGAGAGCTCCCTGGGGAGCCACGTACTGTATGAGGGCCATGCAGTCGTGCGGGGTCTAAGTTCTAGAGCCTGTCGATCACCCTGAGGTGACGCAATCTCCCTCTGGAAAGAGATCCGTTCATTTGCACTCACCCCCTCATCTCCGGAGTTAGCCTAGGTCCGGTTTTCTCGGCCGACAGCTAATCTCCGTCTCCTCGATCTCCTACCTAGACTCTCTGACATCATAACCCGTGCTTCAGAGGGCAACTAGGGCCTTTCTGAAGGCCCGTGATGAGTCTCCCTTGCTACGTACTCTAGCTAATTACTAAGGTGTAACAGTACCGTCGCTGAAAATCTGCCATTTCGATGCTTTTGATTTCGGCGATATGAAGCGAAGTCGATACAGTATGAGCTAATTTTTTCGCCATATCTCTGACTTCCTGTCGCACTCCAGCCTTGTCCAGCTCAGCGTCAACGATGAGGTACAGTTGTCAGACGTCAGTGCTTTTTCTGGGGGTCTGCAGTACAACTTTCTTGCTAGCCAGAGACTCAGGGCCCACTTCGTGGAGCAACAAGCTGTGTAAGCACTGCATTAGGATTGAAGGAATGTATTCCTGTCTTCCTCCATGCCGACTTGAGGTTCTCTTTGGTCTAAGCTTGCCAGCGGGCAGCACTGTAAAATTTCCAGAATGTACCCTTGACAACTGTAGCGCATGTGTCTCGCATGTGATCGTCTGCCGCTTTGCCGTAATATTTTTGCAAAGGCCCAAAGAGACTGACATCGAGAGGCTGCAGGAGATGTGTTGTATGGGAGGGAAAACAGAGGAATTCAATATTATTGTCAATGGCATACTGACAAAATTCGAGGTTGATGTGTGAACGGTGGCCGTCCAGGATAAGTAAGCGGGGGCAACCGTTGCCACCCTGCCGATCCCTGGTGTACTTGTCGAAGTGGCGCAGCCACTCCAACCCAAGTTTGTCGTCAGTCCAACCATTGGGAGAGTAGGTAAATTTTGCTTCGGGATTACTGGTTTCTGTGTGCCACCCCATATAATGCGCTGCTCCTTTGAAAATCACAGAGAGAATCACATAGAGTACAGCACAACAGCATTCAATGACCGTAAGCATCTCCCTTGTTCCGTCCTGCGTTACCTGTAGTGGCCATCTCCCTGTCCAACAGATTACCTTTGCCTTCGAAGACATTCCAATAATGAACCCTTTCTCGTCCATGTTGAAGATGTCCTCAGGTTGGATTTTGCGTGTTCGGATCAAACGTAACAATTTAACGAAGTAGTCTTTTAGGGCGGGGATGTTGCCTCCGTAGGCCCATTGGTGGTCAAGTTGAGTGCTAAACTTTGCAGAGAGACTCGGATGGCAGTTGAGAAAGTTGGACAACCAATGCTGGCCAAGGTGGGCAAGCTCAGGATCCTCCTCTTCTTCGATGTGGATCTGTGCCAATGCACCTGCCATAGCACGTAAAAGATCCATCCGTGGAGGAAATCCCCAGTCATCCAGTTTCTTGCACCAGTCTTCGAGAGCTTTCTCCATGGCCGGGGTGAGTTTCTGCTCATGTGCATGACTTTGCTGACGTGTAAGGCCGCCACGTTCCCGATCGGATAGGGTAGAACTGGAGACCCTATACTTGTTAGCCAATTTACGGAAGGAGGTGCCTTCGAATCGCCGTTCCTCGAGAGCACGGTGTATTCTGACTTCCTGAAGGGTGTTTTTGGATTCGCGAGGCTTGGTAGGGGCCATCTTTGGGCTGTCGACAGGTGGTGATGGGTGTTGACGCTGCTGAGCGGGGTAGTAAGGTGGGGCCACCACACTAAATCACGCTAACAAAAGTGTCCGGGTACGGGGTAGTAGCCGGTTACCCTGTATGCTACGTTAGCAGCGGCGTTTATAGGGGGAATTCTTAAGTGAGTTAATACGGTATCAGAAAATATTCCTTGTATCAGAAAATATTCCTTGTATCAGAAAATACTCCTTGTATCAGAAAATATTCCTAGCGTATTGATGAATAATGATCGGATTGGCGAAGGGTCGCGCGCGACTAGTGACCACCTGCATCAAATCCGATCACCACATGCACGACCACCTTCCATTGGTGGGTCGCACATTACTCCAGAGTGTCAGCAGTGGAACGGCGAGACAGGAGTACGCACGATCGGTGACCAGCAGCGACAGAGGCGCAGAGACATTTCCGGTTACGCAGTTGCCCATCCGTCGACCAAACGTAATATGAGCTATAGTAGTCATCTCAAAAACTTCGTCATGTACAACACGCGTAACTCCTATATATGATACATACATCCAAACCCAAACGCCGTGACTATGGAAAACAAAATCTTATAACATATCAGCTTCCGAGCAGGTCCGCGCTGCCCCCCGGACCGCCCATTAGCGGCTCTGTTCCAACGCCGACATGTCTCCTGCCGTCCCTCCCGACGAACCAGCCATAGCCGTATCTCACTCCGGCCACCCTTTTCGCCGCCGCCGAGGTGGCAGGGCTGACATCCGTAGCGTACACGGCGGCGTAGATCCCCGCGAGCGTGGTTGGTTGGTGTGCGAGGAAGCCGTTGTAGAGGCTAATGTACGTCCACGCGACGGCGGGAATGAAGACAAGCAGCATCGCGATGGCAACGTAGAAGGCGACGGGGTGCATGAGCACGCGCTCGCGGCCGTGAATGATCGTGCCCTGCAGCCCCGCGGCGGCGGCGGACTGCGCGGAGGAGGAGGAGGAGGAGGAAGGTGCCTGTGAGAAGATCTCGTCCGCGTTTAGCTGTAGGTAGATGGCGAACGTGCGCTGGTAGACAGACTCGAGCACGCGCGCCGACTGTGCCGGCGACGATGTGTACAAGTCAAAGGTAGCGTTGCGCTTGCGGCCCTCGCTGTACACCAGCTGCGTGAGCCAGTTGGTGGGCTCGGCGACGTAGGACCGGGAAGGGCCGATCGTCAGCACCTGCATGGCGCCCTGGAGGCGGGCGACGCGCAGGACCACATTGCGTGTGAACGTGTTGACGATCGCCGTGATGCCCATGTTGGTGCGGTTTGCGGCCGCGATCGCCTGAGCCACGAGCTGCAGCTCCATGTCGCGGTGGCTAAGGATGTCGCCGGCGAGGTTGGCGACCACTGTCGACCGCACCAGCCGCGGCACCGTGTTGCAGCGGATGCCCACGCGCGAGTCGATGTACATCGCCGGGCCCGACACCGTGCGGTTGAGGTACTGGACGTCGCTGTCCAGGAAGTCGTAGCCCTGTGTGACGTTCTGCGGGAAGAAGGCGCGGTTGATGGTGACGCTCCGGTCCGGGTCGTAGGCGTAGCGGTGCCACGACGCGAAGAACTCCCAGTCGGTCTTGCCGCCGAGGCTTACCGGGTACGGCACGGGTGCCTGCTCGAAGTAGCGGTACTTCTCGGTCCCGTCGGTGAGCTCCGGCGTGAAGAACCAGCCGATGTGGTCCTTGCGCGGGTCCTCCCCCAGTGGCCCGGAAATGGTGCCGTCCGCCGTCCGCCGTGCGACCAGCGGCTCCTCCACGGCGGAAGCGCCGCGGAGCGTCGTGAACGAGAACCAGCGGTGCTTGCCGGCGAAGTCTGTTTTGTTGTACTCGGGGTCGATCGCATTCCACGTCAGGATCGCCGTCGATGGGATCTCCTCGCACTTGACTGCCATGCCGAGGCCGAATGTCTCGACGGTGTAGTTGGCGTCGCTGTGACCGCGCTGGTCCGCCGGAACGGAGAAAGGGATATAGAACAGCTCGTCGGTAGTCCACGGCCGGCGCTGGAACCCAATCGCCTCGCCCGTGGCGACGTAGAACGAGTCGTACGGGATGTCATACTCGCCCCTGATCAGCGAGCCGGCGGTGGCGTTATACGCCTCGAGCGCCTCCAGTGAGCCGACCAACCCGATGCCGCTGATCGGCTCCTCGAAGCCGACGGTGCTCTTGAAGAACAGACCACCGAGGGCGACTGCGAACGCGTTGGCGAGCAGGATACTGCCGCTGAGGACAGCGAGGAGGGGGTTCCTCAGACGCAGCGCGTTGGCGACCTGCAGATGCGGCGGGCGCCGGTCGTAGTTGACGTCGATAGAGATTTTCGCGCTCGCGTTGCCGCGCTTGAGGTGCTTGAACGGGAAGATTAGAGTGAACTGCGACGTCAGCAGCACCAGGAACGACTCGAAGAAGGTCGCTGCCACGGTCGGCACGTACGCGGCGTACAGATCGTAGACGAAGGCGCCGGCGGGGACTGCGAAGCCGTTGCCCTCCCTTGCACGGATGAACAGCACGATTAGCAGGATCATCCAGCAGACCAACAGCACGACGGCCACTCCGCCAAGGACCAGACTCAGCTCCCAGGACTTGGACAGCGAGATCTGGTCGCGGTTGACGGCGGGCTCGGCGTCGTGGTGGCGGTGGTACGTCGCGTCGGCGAGCCGACGGGCTGAGAGTTTCTGGCCCCTAAGGGAGTACCGGTGGCCGCGGGCACACAGCACCTGCTCCAGCTGGGATGGCCGCAGGAACTCGGAGTCCTGGAACTCCTCAGCGACGCTGCCGTCGGCGTCGAGCGAGGCGATGGCGTCGGCGATGGTGCCCGGCTCCCGGACGAGCTCGCAACCGCGGTTCCACACGAGGCAGGCGAGGGCGACGGCGAGGACGAGTACGGTGCAGAGAGTACCCTGGAGGGCCCGCGTCCATAGCTCATCGACGACGTAGCCGTCCTGCTTGAACTCGCGCAGCACAGACGTCTGGTTCGCGAGGTTGGTGGCGGGCACGAGCTCGCCAAGCGTGCCAGCCCTCTCGCTCGCGTACCCCGTGTAGCCGGGCACCATAGCCATCGCAAAAAGGTAGCGGTAGGCGTCGTTGTACACGGCCATCAGCGCGCGGCCGTCGGCGTCGAACAGGGCCTCGAGGTCCTGCACGTTCGCGAGGCCGAACGGCGTTAGCGAACTGCGCTGCTGGAAGTACACGTTGATGGGCTGCGTGCGGTTGCCAGTGAAACCGATCCCCGGAAGCGTCTGGATATTGGGCACGGGGTACAGGTCGATGAGCGTCTGAAACTGCGGCTTGCGGATCAACTGGGAAATGTGGTCGGGCATGTCCCATCTAGAGATGACGGGCCCCGTCTCCGGCAAGTTGAACGCGAACGGAGTCGGGGTGTCTCTGTAGCCACTAACCAGCGGCATCCAGTGCCTCAGGTTGAGCCCCGTGAACGCGCGCTTGTCGCCCTTGCGCGTCCAGTTTTTGATGCTGAGGTCGTGCGCGTTGACGACGACCTCGACTTGCTGCTGCTCGTGGACGGGCCGACAGTGGATCGCGGTAGAGTTCCGCAGTAGCGGCTGGTCATCGCTGTCGCGGGCGTCCGGATAGGCGTTGCGCACGAAGAGGGCCACAAGCATGTCGACATTCCCGGGGCCAGCGCAGTCGGTCTCGGCGTAGTTGAAGTCCACACCACTGACGCTGATGTTGCTAACCACGGAGCTGTAGTACGGACTGTATTCGCCCCCGGAACCGAACTTGAACATGAGGCGGCAATTGCGCTCTGGGAAAGTCAGCAGCTCAAGCGTGCCGCGCTCGCGGCGGTAGGAGCCCAGACGGCAGTCCAGCCGCGCCTCGTAGAGGGTGGTGTTGCCGCACCAGACCTCATCCTGGCCGGCGCCGGCAGTCGCGCTGGCGCTGCGGTTCTTCATTGGCGCGAACGGTAGGACGGCGAAGTCCTTCGTCGTGAACGGCGGCAGCGAGCCGTTAAGGTAGAAGTTGGAGAACGCGATATAGGAGAATGTCGTCGTCAGGGCTGCAGCCTGCGCTTCAGGCGTGTAAATCCCCGCACGCTCGACCGGGAAGGCGAGGGTGCGCGTGACAATCTTCTTCGAGACAAGGGCACTCATGATCGGCGTCACGCCATAGAAGATGATGACGAGGATCAGCGACGAGCACAGCACGACCCAGTGTCTGGCGCCCTTCCTGTCAGCCCACACACCCGTGCCTCTTCTAGGGATCAGCCCTTACCGTTTCCACAGAGATATGAACGGAGTGAAGGCGGCGAAGCAGTAAGGATAATGCAGGAACAGCGAGTGATCGGCCGTGACACCCCCCGGCTTCGACAGCTGGAAGTACGGTTCGAGTCTACAACGCCAGCGATGAGCCCGCGCCTCCCATATCATGCTCTCAACTACACCGCGCAAGGCAGTAGCTAGCCTAACGCTTCTACGAAGCCACGGCTCGGAGTCGGTGGAAGTGACCGAGTGGCCAAAACTGGGAACATATATACCTTTTAATGTCGTGGTCGATGGTGGCCCAGAGCAGACCGAGCGTGACAGCAACGACCATGGGGCCGTAGTCGAGGAGGTAGGACGACGACGTGTAGACGAGAGCGCCCTGGCTCTTGGACCGCTGGAGCATGTACTCGAGGGCGATGGCGATGGCGACTGCGACGAGGGCGAAGAGCAGGATGAACGGTGAGGTGACGGTCAGCGGGCGCCAGCCGACGCCGCGCGAGGCAAAGAACCTGGACAACGCTTCCAGCCTGCCCTCGGGCTCGGCCGTGACGGGGCTCGAAATCTGCGGTAGCTCGCTGGTGCTGGGAATTTTGAGCAGCGGCGACCGCACCATGTCGGCGGGAGCGTGGGGGACGTGTTCGTCGTGCGCCGGCAGCAGCGGTGACGGCGTTTTCTGCACTGGCCGATACATGAAGCGGGAGATTCGGCGACTACGATTGCTGATTGCATGTGCGAATCCGCATGGCGGACGCGGGGGCTCATGTATAAGGTACGTGGTGGAAAAAGTGGTGGAAAACACGGTGGAAAAAGTGGTTGGGCGGGATGCAGGTACTGTTCCACCGAGGGTATTTTGGGATGGAGATGAGGCTAGTCCGCGTGCATTACCGCCGCACTTCACTTCGCCAGTTCCGACTTGGCCGGCAACGATCCAACGAGGGTGGTAATATGTAGCGCACAATCCGAGACGGCGGCAGTGGACATCGTTCCCAGTCAGTGTAGGGATGTCGCACGTAGGGTTTCGCGTTTGATTCTATTTTTACCATGTCGCCGTCTTCAGCTTTTGGGTTTGACAAACACCCCACCGTCGCAACTCCAGTTCCCTGTGGAATGCCGGTTCAGCGGGCAGTCTCGAAGCAAACAGCACCTTGCGCGTCCGGCTCCCTCCTGTCGCCTTATGTTGAGAAATCGCCGGATCAGTACCGAATCAGAGAGAGAACGGGCTCTCTGCGGGATGAGGATATATCAGCGCTTAGCGGTCTTTTGAGTAGAACGATGACGACAAAATTCAAATCGAGAAAAAGGTTCTCGATTTCTGTCTAATCCTTACTTATGAAAGTAAGTAGGTGTATAAAAGAAGAGAAAGAAGAAGAAAACTAAGTAAGAACAGGACGACACAACATCTCTCCGCTTGGAGGAGCCCAGCCTGGCCAGACGTGTGCGCTTCAGGCGTGAACGCACATCGCCGCGTTGACGAGAGCCAGGCCGGACATCACCATCGAGATCAGGTGGTGCCCCGCGCACAAGGGGGTCATAGGGAACGAGAAGGCGTACGAGTGGGCCAAGCTCGTGGCAGAGCCAGATGCCCGCGGGGTGGAGTGGCTGGCATACTCGGATCGAGTGGAAGCACGCGCGATGCCGCTCGCAAAGTCTCTCGCTCACCTCAAACGAGAGATCTCTGGAAAGAAGTGGGCGGAGACACAGCAATGGACGGGAGGCCGGGCCCCCAAGAAGAAATACGGGATGCCGAAAAGCCAGAGGCCGGACGGCACGGCTGCTGGGAGCACCAAGAGGCTCACCTCAAGGTTCCACCGGTTGAAATCAGGCCATTGCCCCACCGAACAGCACCTGCATTGGACAAAGAACCGGCCCACCGGTGCTGGTGGTGCCGGTAGCAGACGCAAACCCGGGATCACCTACTCAAGGTGTGTCCCGAGCAGAAGCCCCAGCAGAAGCCCCTGTGGGCAGAGGTGTTGAAGGAGACTGGGAGGGAGAAGAGCCGGCGGAAAATCCGCGACCTCCTTGCCGATGGGAGGCGCAGCCAGGCAGTGCTAGCCTTCCTCTCCGCTACATATGTAGAGCCTGGTTCCGGTGCCGGCTGAGGAAGATGCGCAGAGCGAGGTGCTGGAATGGGAGCGTAGGGAGCGTAGGGAGCAGGAGGAGGAGAGGAAAGCGGAGACGGAGGAGCTAGCGGTCGAGGAAGGGCAACCGCCTTTCCTCCCCTCACCCTCTTTCATGGCATCGACGGAAGAGGGCTAGGGGGACGGGCTTCCTTTTTCCTTTGTTCTTTCTTGTACGGATTCTTCTCCTTTGTAGTTCCTTTGGTGCGCATCCACCCTCGTGGGACAGGCCTGGGCGGAGGCCAAAGGGGAGGCTGCGACGAGCCGCCACGCGCGGATTGCGGACAGGAAACGGACTGCACATATCCTCGCCATGATCTAGATAGGTCGTATGTACGCGCAAAAAGTGATCAAACAAAAAAAACATCTCTCCGCTGCTGCACGCCGCTATTCCCAATTGGGCGCTCTCACAACTCTAGCCGCCCACCGTACATACTCCCCCACAAACAAGCAGCAAGCGTCCCCAACACACGGCCCTCCCCCGCAACCACCAATCGACCTACCACGCAGCATCCGAAGCAGCGGAACTGTCGCAAAGGCGTTGTCCATGTAGACGATGCATCAGACGATGCATCAGTAATCGATGGAGTCGAGACTTCCGCACAGCAGCAGCATAGTGGATCCAGTCATCAGGAGTTCTGTCTCCTTCACCACGTCAGTAAATGTCAACCACAAGGCGTACAGCCAGCTGAATGTATCGCCAGTATCGTACAGCGCACGGTCATTGAATCCAACGGTGATCGGCTGGCTGGAAGTACGAACGGTACGTCCCGCAACGGCCCTAGAACTTCACCATCTTTTCGTCGATCGATACATAGGTTCCTGGCAGATACAGCTCTTGGCAACGCTGTTGCAGATGTGAGGACGGTGACTCAAGTTTCTTCCACCAGTCCTTCTTCGCCAGTGGGATCGTTAACGGTAAGAATATATGCTTGATCTGCTGGTATCGATCCTCAGACAGCGAGACCTTGGGCAACGAGCTCCTATTTCAAGCGTAAGCCGGCTTCAAGTAAGCGCTCCGTGCCGGCCTTCGGTTGTATCCCATAAGCACTAAGGAAACGCCGAAACTCGCCAATCGATACAGGCTTCCATTTGTGGTACCGTACAAGCCTGCAAGGTAGGCTGGTAAAAACTTCCGCTTGGTTCGCGCGTACTGATTGACGGACTCGACCACTCTCTTGACGGTTTCGCCATCACAGTATAGAAAGAATATACAAACGGGTGACATTGAAGCGCCTTCAGGAAACCTTGTCTCAGCCATATGCTCTGGATTATGATGGGAGAATGGGGCGAAAACGGGGTCGGGAAAGCCACCGAAAGTGGTGCCATCCGACATCTTCTGTCGTTTTGCCTGGGGCATCAGTTCCGGTTGGCTTCCGAGCCCGTTTGGCTGACATCGTCGGATGCTTGGTTGAAATCGATTCGCCGCCCGCCGGGGAAGAACTCGATATCGAGGAGTAGAAGGATTGATGGCGCTTGGGTTCCCTGTTTGCTCTGCTCTCCTCTACCTACTTCGGCCGAACCTCTCCTCCACGCAGATCCGTGACGCTGTGCCGTCGCGGAACTTACTACCTACTCTCAGTCTCTCACACTCGACTTTGACGTTGGGTAACTAAAATACTGCGTGTCATGAGATTTCGCCATAAGGTTCAACCAACCAAGGGATAGACAAATGGAGACACGCTGCCTCCTGGCCCCTCCTTTCCACCCCACCTTGCGTAGCGCTATGTCGAGTTGCCGGTGATGCGGCGATAGTAATGCGAACAGTACCGAATCCTGAATCGCCAGCAGTACGGCACCCACAATCCCCAGCAAGTCGGAACCACTCATCGCTACCCGTTCGGAACCTATATTCGCCAACCCGCCCTCCGAATGAGTATCAGTCTTCGACAGCAGCGCTCGTACCTCCTCGCAATTGCCCCAGCACGTGCGCCGGTAAGGCATTAGGATAGCATTCTCAAGCAGCAGTTCGCACTGGTATAACTAATTCTCCACACGCCCTATCGACCTGCGCTTTGCAATCTCTGCTCTCCAGGCCATGACGCCCGCCCGGTTGCTGAGTACTCTGTGGCATCTTGCCAGACCCACTCCGCGGCGCGGGCACCACGATCTCCACACGCAACCCTCTGCAGACCCCCGGGCCGACTACGAAGGCGACTCCAAGATTCGTGGTGCCAAAGGGCATTATCGCAGCCTATCATATTCTCCAGCCTCGGGAGCTCGCCTGAGCGATTATTGGATCAGATCGCTAATCGATGTTGTATGGCGGGTGATGTGGTGCGGAATTCACTCGGCCATAGTGTAAATACATTCCGCTGTTCAAAACTGCAGGTATGGTATTCCTTCTCCTTCGCATGCTTACTCCTTCATGATCCGTGGGAGCGTACACGAGCTCTCACGCGGAGGACACATTTTAGCTGTGGACACGCGGAAAACCTCGAAACACCCGCCTCCTTTGATTGTTTGATTTGCCGTTACAAAACATTACACACTTATGCTACCGATCCGAAAAAATGCAACCTCGCAAACTGCCAAAACCAAAAACCCGAGATCCCAAAATATGCTTTACTCGCGATATTTATAATAGTATATCCTCTGCTTTTTCTTCCCTCTCTGTCAATCGATCTACAGCATCCTCCCCGCCAATCTACAGCACCAGCAGCGCCATCGCGCAGGCGACCACGGCGGCCAGTCCCATACTGGCTCCTCGTCTCGACGCGGCGCCAACGTACTCCTGCGTGGCGAACTCCTGCTTGGCCAGCTCGGCGGGCACGTACGACGACGGAGTGGCGTATTCGCCGGTAGAGTTGCTAGGCGCGGGGCCGAACCCAGAGTTCGAGGGGAACACGGTCGAGAACGTGGGCACAAAGGTGACGGTGCTGGTCACGTACGGGATCGTCATGGTAATCTCCTGTGGCGCCTCGCCGCAAACGGTGCAGGTCGTCGTCACTGTCTCGTACCCGATTTCCACCGGGTTGGTCTCGGAGGCCGGCTTCTCGGCGGTGATGGTGATCGTGACGACCTCGATGCCGGTCGAGCCGACCGTCTCATACTGGGTAGTGATGGTCTCAGTAACGACAGCCTCGGTCGGAACGGCGTTGGGCGCGGTCTGGTATACAGTCTCGGTCACGACACCGTAGACGGGCTGCGAGGCTTCGGTGATGGGGGCGTAGCCGGGGATGGAAACAACGGTCTCTTGGGCTTCCTCGCCGGCGGAGTTGGTGACGGTCTGGACGATGGTTGTGACCTCGGTTACGGGCTGGTAAGTAGTAACGGTGACGATCTCCTCGGTGACGGTCTCGGGGGCCTCCTGGCCAGCGCCGTTGGTGATGGTGCGAATGATGGTCTGGTGGACAGTCGTCGGCCTCGGGACGAAAGGAGCCGCGGAAGTGAGGGTCTGGGTCTCGTAGACGGGGACCGTGAGGACCACAGTAGTAGGCTGGCTCTCGGCGCCACAGTTGGTGCAAACTTCCTCGGTGGTGGTCATGATGACCTCGACGGGGTCGGTGTAGGACGCAGGCACCTCCGCGGTGACCCGGGTGGTGGCGGTCGACAATCCGGTGGGGCAGAGGGTGACGTACTCCTTGGTGATAACGGTGGTGATCACCTCCTCGCCGGGGGTGACGGTGGGGTAGGACACGGCGGGAACTTCCTTGGTGATGGTCTCGTAAACTGTTGTGGGTTCGGGAGCGGGCTGGGTGGGCTGAGGAGAGCCTTCAGTGGGCGCGGGCGAACTCTCGGTCGGCTGTGGGGAACCCTCAGTCGGGGCGGGATCAGCGGAGTCAGTAGGCTTAGGGGTGGCCTTGATGGTTGTAGTCTCCTCGACAGGGACTGTCACCACAACAGTAGTGGGTCCGGCACCGCAGCCAGTCTCGCAGTAAACAGCTTAAAGGCAGGTCAGCGTTCTGAAGATATATTCACGAATTACCTCGGAAACTTACAGCTTTCGGTCATGATGACGGTCAGAGTGGTCGAGGTAATAGTCGCAGGAACCTCCTTGGTGATGTCGACAGTCTTGGTGGTGAAACCAGTGGGGCAGATGTCCACGTAGGAAGTCTGAATCACAGTGGTGTAGACTTCCTCTCCACCGGTAGGGGCAGGGACCTCAACAGCAGGGACACTAGTAACCACATCGACGGCGGTAGTCTCCGGAACACCCTCGACAGTTGTAGTGGCATCCTCCGCGGGAGTCTCCAGGGCAGGGACGGTCAAAGTGACGGTGGTGGGCTCGGCGCCGCAATTGGTGCAGACAGTAACGCTCTCGGTCATGCTGACAGTAAGGGAATTCTCAGACGCAGTAGCGGGGATCTCCTTGGTGACCTCGACTGTCTTAGTGGTGAATCCGTCGTCGCCGATGTCGGTGAAGGTGCAGGAGACGACAGTCGTGATGACTTCCTCGCCCTCCGTAGGCACCGGCGCTGAGACGACAGGCGCATAGTCAGTAGTGGCGGGAGTGTCAGGCACCCCATCGGTGGGGGTTCCGTCGGTGGGAGTCGCCCCGGGCGCATCTGCGGTGGTGGTGGTGGTGTCGTCTACAGGAGTTTCTTGAGCAGGGACAGTCAGAGTCACAGTGGTAGGCTCGGCGCCGCAATTGGTGCAGACAGTAACGCTCTCGGTCATGCTGACAGTAAGGGAATTCTCAGACGCAGTAGCGGGGATCTCCTTGGTGACCTCGACTGTCTTAGTGGTGAATCCGTCGTCGCCGATGTCGGTGAAGGTGCAGGAGACGACAGTCGTGATGACTTCCTCACCCTCCGTAGGCACCGGCGCTGAGACGACAGGCGCATAGTCAGTAGTGGCGGGAGTGTCAGGCACCTCATCGGTGGGGGTTCCGTCGGTAGGAGTCGCCCCGGGCGCATCTGCGGTGGTGGTGGTGGCGTCTTCTACAGGAGTTTCTTGAGCAGGGACAGTCAGAGTCACGGTGGTGGGCTCGGCTCCGCAGTTGGTGCAGACAGTAACGCTCTCGGTCATGCTGACAGTAAGGGAATTCTCAGACGCAGTAGCGGGGATCTCCTTGGTGACCTCGACTGTCTTAGTGGTGAATCCGTCGTCGCCGATGTCGGTGAAGGTGCAGGAGACGACAGTCGTGATGACTTCCTCACCCTCAGTAGGCACCGGCGCTGAGACGACAGGCGCATAGTCAGTAGTGGCGGGAGTGTCAGGCACCCCATCGGTGGGGGTTCCGTCGGTGGGAGTCGCCCCGGGCGCATCTGCGGTGGTGGTGGTGGCGTCTTCTACAGGAGTTTCTTGAGCAGGGACAGTCAGAGTCACGGTGGTGGGCTCGGCTCCGCAGTTGGTGCAGACGGTGACGCTCTCGGTCATGCTGACGGTGAGGGTATTCTCAGACGCAGTAGCGGGGATCTCCTTAGTGACCTCGACTGTCTTAGTGGTGAATCCGTCGTCGCCGATGTCGGTGAAGGTGCAGGAGACGACAGTCGTGATGACTTCCTCGCCCTCAGTAGGCACCGGCGCCGAGACGACAGGCGCATAGTCAGTAGTGGCGGGAGCGTCAGACTGTCCATCAGTAGGAGTCGCGTCGGTGGGAGTAGCCTCGGGAGCGCCGGAGGTCACCGGGGCTTCAGGTCCGGGGGTGGTCTCGGCAGGGGTCTCTTGAGCAGGGACGGTCAGAGTCACGGTGGTGGGTTCGGGGCCGCAACCCTTGGTGCAGAGGATGACGGTCTCGGTCATGCTGACGGACAACGACGTCTCCGACGCGGTAGCGGGGATTTCCTTGGTCACTTCGACGGTCTTTGTGGTAAAGCCCTCGTCGCCAACGTCGGTGAAGGTGCAGGAGACAACGGTGGTAACAACCTCCTCGCCCTGGGTCGGGACGGGGGCCGAGACGACGGGTACATAGTCCGTGGTCTGAGGGGTGCCGGGCACTCCGTCGGTGGGAGTCGCGTCGGTGGGGGTCGCGTCGGTGGGAACCGCATCGGTGGGAGTCGCCTCGGGCACATCTTCGGTGGTGGTCGTGTCGTCCGCAGGCGGGGCAGCAGTCTCGGGTCCGCTCGCGGGGACGGTGAGAGTGACGGTGGTCGGCTCGGCTCCGCAGACGGTGCACAGCGTGACGCTCTCCGTCATACTCACGGTGAGGGAGGTCTCCGAGGCGGTGGCCGGGATCTCCTTTGTCACCTCGACGGTCTTGGTGGTGAATCCACCGTCGCCGATATCAGTGAACGTGCACGAGACGACAGTGGTAACGACTTCTTCGCCGGCCGTGGGAACAGGGGCAGAAACGATCGGAACGTATCCGGTAGGGGTACCGGCAGTAGGCGCGGGAGTCTCGCCTGTCGGAGCGGGAGTCTCCTCGGCAGGCGCGGTCTCAGAGGGGCCAGGAGTCTCGCCATCGGTAGGAGCAGGTGTCTCGCCAGTAGGGGCGGGGGTCTCCTCTCCAGGCGGAACAGGCTCGTAACCAGTAGGGATGGGGGTCTCGTCAGTGGGGGCGGGAGTCTCCTCAGCAGGCACGGTCTCAGAGGGAGCGGGAGTCTCGCCAGTGGGGGCGGGAGTCTCCTCGGCAGGCGCGGTCTCAGAGGGACCAGGAGTCTCGCCATCGGTAGGAGCGGGGGTCTCGCCAGTAGGGGCGGGGGTCTCCTCTCCAGGCGGAACAGGCTCGTAACCAGTAGGGACGGGGGTCTCGTCAGTGGGGGCGGGAGTCTCCTCGGCAGGCGCTGTCTCAGAGGGAGCAGGAGTCTCCCCGTCGGTAGGAGCGGGAGTCTCCTCGGCAGGCGCTGTCTCAGAGGGAGCAGGAGTCTCTCCGTCGGTAGGAGCGGGAGTCTCCTCAGCAGGCACGGTCTCAGAGGGAGCAGGAGTCTCTCCGTCAGTAGGAGCGGGGGTCTCGCCAGTAGGGGCGGGGGTCTCCTCTCCAGGCAGAGCAGGCTCGTAACCAGTGGGAGCCGGAGTCCCATCGGTAGGGGCGGGAGTCTGCTCCTCAGGAGTCTCGTTGGGAGCCGGCGTCTCTCCCGCAGGCGCGGTGGGGGAGACACCCGGGGGCAGGGTGTAGGTGACCTCGGGCTGGCCCTCGCAGGCGGAGCAGACGCCGACGGTGGTGGTCCAGCCGGGGATGATGTCGGTGTAGTCGGCGCTCTCGGCGGGGATGTCGGTCACGACCGTCCGGATGGTCGAGAGGCCGGTCGGACACTCGACAGCGTATTGGGTGGTGACCGGAGAGGCGTGGGCTCTGCCGCCACGACCGCCGCGACCACCGCCGCCGCCATTGGGGCTGCCGTAGAAGTCATCGTCTGGGGTGCAAACCCGTCAGTGCTCTGCTCCGCGACGAAGAGGGGAATAGAGAACGACTCACTCTGCGGACGGCCTCTGTTGCGACTGGGAAGAGCGAAAGTGGCCGTGGACAACGCCACAAGGGCGAAGATGGAGTGACGCATCTCAAGGTGCTTCCAGGACGAGCACTTGGATTGCTAGACACGTAGGGGAAAGGGAAAGGCACTGAGCGAATGGGCGAGGGGGCGTTCGTAAAGATCGTGCTAAGGGAAAGCAGTGAACAAGGAAACAAAAGGTAACTACTCCAAACCTGCCGGAGTTGTTTTGATGATATGCACTGAGAACGAGAGTCTTCCTTGAAGAACGAAAGTAAAAAAGAAAAAGAAAAAAGAGGAAGGAAACGGGGGGGAAAGGGTGAACTGCAGGAAAAGAACTGAAGCTGGAGAAAGAAGATGGAGATTGCAAACAGCGGAGGGAGCGTCGCCTTATATGAATGGGGATCGAGCGGAGTGGCAGGTCGATGCACGTGACATCATGGCGAGTCCTCGCTCGCCCGGCCTCCCCTGGCAGCAATGCGCCGCCTCTGCATTGTCCGGGCCGTGCATTCTGGCCGCTCTGGCTGGTTCAGGAGGCGTTTCAGCCTCCGCCGCGATCGACACGGCACCGCACCTGCGTTCGCACTCTCTTGCCCGCAATGTCCTAGTCCTCGCGCGACGGCTTGTCGGACGTCGAAATCGAAGGGATTTGCCAAGCACCAGTAACCGCTGCCGTCGGCCGGCTGCTGGACGAGCGACATATCGATTGGCTGGCGACTAAAAATAGGTGAGCACAAGGTCGTTCGTGAATACCCGTCCCTCCCGCCAGCACCGAGATACATACTCTGCTTCTCGCGCGCGGCCGGCCCAGCGACATGTGGATCTCGGAGTCGATCGCCCCACACAGAGCAGAAAAGCAGCCAGGCGCAGTCGCAGTATCTTCAAAATTAGGTATCTGTCTGTGCACGCGGCCAGCCCCCTCGGTGTCCCGCGGAATGTGGCACTCGGAAACGCTTGAACGAGATGCGCGCGTGGGCTCTGCAAGGGCTGGTTTCCTGCAACGGCCGCCGACGCGACGACGGCTGGACTTCTGGCCTCGCTCGCGACACGGTCGATCGGACGGTCTTCCGACGTCGCGCCCCCTCGTTGCCACTGCCCAGCGCTGCCCCCTCGAGCTCCACGGCCCGTCCGCCGCGCACTCGAGGCGAGCCCACCGGGGCAGGCAGGGCACCCGGAGTGCCCTATCGCAGGCGAAAGCGGTTCCGGGGAGACGACGGCGAGCGGCGCCTGGACTGGCGGAGAACTCGCCCGAAGCGCTGGGGAATCCGCTAGCGGCCGCGCTAGACACTCCGGAGCTAGTTGTTCGGTGCCACTGCTGTCTCGATCCGGTCGATCCGGTAGTTAGCGTCGATAGCCGCAGTTGCATGCAGGTGGCGATGTCGGTGACGATTCTTCCGCGATGGGCCGCGCTCCTATGACAAAGCGCCTCCCTCGCAATCCACCGGCGAGCACGAACAGCGTTCGGCCGGAACGGGAACATCAAAACGCCCGATTGATCCGTCACGCCCCGCCAATTTAGCCGGCACCCATGCGGGCGCCTATCATCGTGCGCTACTATTCCGCCACGCCGTCGCGGCGGAGGCCCGCACGGATGTAGATAGTGACACATGTAGATATTCCCAGCACGTGTCGGCGCAGTCCGAGACACGGGCGGGCGATAGCTGTCCCCCTGGCCGGGGCTGCAAATGGTGAAACGGCGGACGTTGGGGACTTCCGGGCTCAAACGACGAACGCGATTTGTTGCGCATGTGAGGCCCCAATTGCCCTGCCCGCACCGTGTCGTTACTGGCTGAGACAGCGGAAGAAAAAAAAAAGGGAAAGGAAATATCGACGAAAAAGCGGAAATGCGCCCGTCGTGTGCGATGGCGCACAGCTGGGGTGGCATGTTTAGGGCATTGGTCGTGAGCACGCTGTAGGACATGACGCTCTCCGTGCGTTCGGCGTCCATCATCCAATCGCTGCTCCGAGTCGGGGTGGCGGGACGCTTGGCACTGCCCGCCCGGTCCCTACGCTTCGGCGCTGCACAGTTTTTTCACAGGTCGGTACTTGGACCGGTCGGGAATTGATCTACGGAGGCCCCGGAGCAACTGGACGGCTGTGTCATCACGAATCGCGAAGGGATCCTCCAGACCCCGAAAACACACGACAGCTCCCCAAACCTGCTACGGATCCAAGAAGGACATGAGGGCACGGGACGGACCAAACCAGACTTCTGCAGAACATGCAGTGTTACATACTCCACCCTTTTCGTCCCGAAAAAGATCTTCCCCCGCAGATCGGCACCTACTAACTAATACGCACAACGTCGCTACATAGATATCCCTCTATAGATAGAGTGTCAAAGACTGGTACTCGGAATCTATCTTCTATCTATTTCCTAACTACGTACCTTGCTAGGTGGCGGGCTGTTGCATGGATGCATTGCGCGTATCGGACTGACTCGATCCTGGCGGCAATCTGTGAGGGAATTGCGACGGAGCAGGTATATATATACACAGATGAGGATATCCATCGCTGTTCCGTGTCGTGCGACTCTTTCGCCGACGTCTCTGTGCGTCACCAACGGATGCCTTGCCAGCAAACGCGGGCAGAGTAAACACAAATCCATGCGGCTTAAGCCTCGACCGTCGCCACGGAGAGCCGCGCCAACACGTCTCAACACCCGCAAAGACCGTGTTTCCATCGAGCTCACACGGTTTATTAGGAACGGAAACCCCCATCGGCGCTATTTCGACGAAAAATTGGACGCAAACGGAGAGAATGAAATCCGCCGCGTTGCATGTACATACATAGGTAGACGCGTAAATCTTGCTCGCACATTAGTTAGTAGTACCATAGCAATATCCGCAGACACATATCCTCCAGCGGGGACAATTTCCTGGTTTCATCGATCGGTGCCGGAGTGAGATCTGAGTTGGGACGAGCACGGGAGATCTGGGGTACGCGGCGGCGTGAAGAGATCATGTACCTATATGAATGACCGGTCCTTCGTTTGTTTGTTTTGTCATTAATCGCGTGCGACCCATCTACGTCATGGCGATACACACAGTCCGTCGCCGTCCACTGTCCTTCCGGCTCGTTGTGGCTCGCTCTTTGCCCTCCGCCCTGGCCTGTCTTGAGAAAGATAGAGCGCACCAAAGGATTACAAGGGAAGACAAAAGGAAAGACCAACAAAGTGCGACGTCCTGCTCTTTTTCCGCAGAGGCCATGACGGAAGGCGGGGAGGAACAACGATCGTTCCTCACCCTCAGCGCCCCGCTTCGCGGCCTCCTGCCTCCTCTCCTCTTCCCTTTCATTCCCACTCTAATGTCTCGCTCTAGACGTCTTCTTCAGCCGGATTCGAGACCAGCCTCCCCACATCTGTGGCGGCAAGCAAGTCCAAGATCGCCTGGCTGCATCGTTCGTCAGCGAAGAGGTCCCGGATCTCGGGCCGGCCGTCTCCCCTCCCAGTCTCCCTCCGCACTCCGTCCACAGGATCCCCTGTTGGGGCCGGCCCTTCCTCTTTCGCTTGCGGGAAACAACTTGCAGTGCACGGCCCACCGGACGCTATTCGGCACATGGACTTGCCGGGCTCCGCCCCCCCGCCATCACCACCCGCCCTCTCGGCGCCGCTAACTTACCGCGATGCTCACGGCTTTCACCGTCTCGCGCGGTCACGTCTTACATATCTCGACATTCCCAACCCCCGCGCCAACAGCCGGCTCAATCGCGAAAGCCGTCCGGCGCGGCGTGCCCAGGACGGCGCTTGATCCGCCCAGGTATGCCAAGGCTGTCCCGGCCCGGGTGCGGAAAGCCGAGCACGGTCGAGAAGCTATTCTCCGTGTCGATCGGTTGTGGAAAGTGTCGGCGCACGAACGGCCGCGGCGGGGGCCGGTCGAAGCGGGGCGATGAGACAGTAACAGCAGAGCTGGAGCAGCGGTGGCAACGACGATGTTGTTACTCCGAGCTCCACCTCGACGGCCGTCCACAGAAAGATGTACCCCTCCCACGTTATATCGTAGGTTGCCTCGAGAGTCCCGTGCAGGTAGTAGACTCGCACGATGCCACCTAGCAGCAGCCGTATCGGACAGTGAAACAATTTCCTTGTTTAGCGTTTGGCAACCGATCACATTAGATCTCATTCATCTCCCAGCACCACCAATCACCACTTACTACAGACAAAATCGACGCTTACATGAAGTGTGGAAACATAAAAAGGATATACCTGTAGACTTATAACATGGATAAAAATCGACAAAAAAAATGTGACCGAAATCCCCGCAAATCGGCTAGAGCCATACCTTCTCTGGCACATTTCTAAGCCAGTCCGCCTTGACGCCATAGTAGCTGCGTGCCCAATCAATATCGAAGCCACTCGGCTTCTTGCGGAAGTACGCAGCCGCCTTAGTAGTCCATTTCTTGCATTCCTCCAGGGTGCGCCCGCAGACGAGAAAGACGTCGACGCGATGCTTGACCCAGTAGCTGCGTAATACGATGTCAGACTTGGCATTCCGGAGAGGGTGTGGGAGCGGAAACAAACCTAATCTTATCCTCCTCGGTCCTACTGCCTTCAAAGTCCGGCGCCTCGAGCATAAGCAGCGCCATTCGCATGTGCATGTCAACGTCGGCAAAGGGAAAGTCCTTGGGCATCTTTTCGAACTCCCAGATTCTCCCAGTAGGGTCGAGGACCGTGCCCAGGCTACGGGTTTCGTCGGGCATATCGAAGGGCCAACACTCAAGCTCACTTTTCATCTTGAGCAGCGAATAGGTGCTGTCCGGATTTCGCGCTTCCCATTTCTCCATCTCGCGTTTCAGCTGGTCGGGACCCTTGGGGGGCCTCACTCTGAGGCCTTCGGGGGTATGGCTGGCGGCTTTGACTATTCCAGATTGCAAGTAGGCGCGGAAATCGCAGTAGAAGTGCAGCGGGCCGTTGGGCTCCTCCCTGCCGGCGAAAACGGGCATGCACGCGGTGTTGTACGAGGGCACGATGAAACCCCGTTTCCAGAGCAGCACGATACGCTCCATAATGGCCTCGATCCACTCCTTCGGCAGGTGCGATTTGGGATCTGCGAGTCGCTCGTTCGATGGTTTCCCAAGCTCCCAGTGCCTCATATGCTTCTCCCAGTCATCGATCACGCTCTTCGGTATAGCGTTGGAACGTCTCGGGGGAAGGTTCTTCGCCCGTAGATCGTTATTTCGCAGCAATGCGAATCGGCTCCATTCAACGTCCGCTGCATTTCGTTTCCACATCTCGTACATTTCGATGTCCTTGAGACTGCTGCTCATGATCATTTGCACCATATTGTGGCAGAACCAGTAATTCGCCGGAATAACAGCGGGCACCTGAGTAACTTGGGCAACTGTCAGCGACGAAACAACGCACACAAATGCTTCATACCCTGCTTGAGTCTCCGGGCTTCCCTCATGCGGTCTCTGGGTGAGAGAGTCTTGTTCAGGTCGGTAGTGATGCTGCGCCCGATTTCGCGCCGGCTTGCCTCGTATTTTTTCTTGTCGAAGCCAGGGGTCATCATCAAGGACATTTCGTACAGATCCTCGCTAAGGGCTACGAGAGATTAGCGATCTAATTCTACGTAATAGCTGAAGAACGATGATCTTACCATCTGCAGTCTCCTCAAGCACCTCAGCCTTCCCCTCCGCTTCCTCCCAGATCTCTTCGTGCCGTGATGCTGTGTCTTCGTCCTCCCAGTCGGACGAATTGTCGGCTTCCCCAACTTCGTCATCATCAGAGTCCGAGTCGTCAAATTGCTGCAACATCTTTTTTCCTTGCAAGGCATCTTCGACGAAGATCTTCTGCATGACATCTTTCATCATCCAAGCCAGCTGCTCGGAGTCATTTATCTCACCTATCTTCCCTTTGATCTCGGCCAGACCCGCTTGGAGCGCCGGCGATCGTTCATCCTCGTCGGCCGTGCTCCAATACCGCTCGTGCCACGGCTTGCATTTCTTGTCAAGATACTCGTCGAGTTCACCGTACCACATATTTGGATCCGGCGAAAGCAGCTGCGCCTTGAACTCCTCCCGCTTTCTCAGTTTTTTCAGGTTCCTCCTAATCTCCTTGGCGCGCAGTGCATGCTCTCCGTCCGAACCGCCTTCCTCGATCGCAATGCGCTGGAACACATCGAGAGTGGAACACAAACTAGAAATCTGATCGATCAGGAAGTATGCCTTGTTGAGCAGCCTCATGATGACGCTCATCATGTCCATGAAGTGACGTCCCGCATGCGCGTCCCATATGTGCACTTCCAGGTAATCGGGAAAGGCCAACTTCCACGGCCTCGTAGCTCCGATCTGTTCGCGGAACTTAGAATCCATGGACTGCAGTACCTTCCATTCCTTGTTGGTTGACTGCGATTTCCCACCAACCGTTTTGGTGCGAACGATCCACCTCTCCTCTGACGGCGGCTTATAGATGACACTGCCCGTCCTGCAGTCCTTGACCCAGATGCGGAGCTCGGACGAAGTGGCTTCCAACATTTTGACGAATCGACGAGCTCGCGGGTCTTGCCTCGACATGTTGCCGCAGATGTAGTTTCGCGCCTCGTTCACCATTTGTGCCCCTCCCGGAATAGGGAGAACGGAGGTTGCTTTGTCGGCGCGGCCTGACCGTGCATACGTCAGGAAGCCGATACGTCTCGCATCCCGGATGATGTCTGGCTCATTCATCCCGGCCCAGCTCTGAGGTAAAGCACTAAAGTACCCATGCATGCTGAGAATTGACAATTCGATCGCTTCATCCCAAGATCTACAGAGCGAAAGTGCGGTCGAATAAGACGCGAACGTCAACAGACCGAACTGGAACCATCCTCGGCGTGGTAAACGGGACTCCTCGGGGTAGTGGTGAAGCCATTGACCGCATACGCGGACACGCTTCAGCTTCTCTTCCTTGGAGGCATTTTCCTTCGCCTTGCCCATGTCTTTGGCAGTTGCTGAGTCGTCTCCGTTTCGGTGTCCCTTCAGCGCTTTGTTCAGCCAGTAATCCGAGCATGCGTTGCGCACGTCCTGCATCGTTGTCTTCGCCATGCCGAGAGCCAGGTCACGGAGATCGGTATTGCGCACTCGGTCGGTGTCCTTGAGGAATTGTTCTATCGATTCGCACTCTAATGCCACGCAGAGAAGGGACGGATTGTTGAGGACGAGGCGAAGGATCTGGTACTGGCGGATAGCGCGTGTTTGCTCGAGCAGTTTTTGGGGCGCCTTCTTCAGGTCCTCCTCCACTGGATAATCGACATCGTAGAACCGCGGTTTGATCTCATCAACGAAGTGCCACAAGTGTCGCACCGCTGTGGTGATCTCCCTGTATGGGCTAGCCGCTTGCTCGGGAGTTTCATCAGTGTCGGGGCCCTTCCTGATGGGCTTACCGTCCTTCATGGTCATCAATGAGAAATCAGGAGGGATAACCAGTTTTTCGAGATCCACGTTCTCTGGCCTTCCAGTCTTAAGCATCTGAAGCATATTGACCAGAGCCTCCTCAGTCTCTTCCTCCTCCCCCTCAGCCCCGCCGCCGTCTCTAGTGATTTCCTCTACGTCGTTCTCCTCTTCTTCCACATCTGCATCTGTGCTCTGTGTGGCCTTCTTGCCCTTATTTTTCCCAGTCTTCCGCCCCTTCTTGCTACTCTTCTTGGCTTTCACCACACTAGATGCCTTCTGCTTATTCGCACGCAGGGCGGCAAGCTTCTCATCGAGGACTTTCCGGGTCGGCTCGTTTAGCTGAGTGTGGGGCAACGTCTTTCCGAATGGCAGCTGGGAATCCAAGTCGTCGGTGAGGCCATGGTCTTCGCCCTCACCGAAGGTCACGAAATCGTTCTTGGTGCGTTTCCGCCTGGCCCGGACCATCTCCAATAGCTCTTCTCTGCTGCCCGTCACCTTACCCAATCCTCCACCCTTCGGCAGCGAGGCTCCAATCTCACTCGCACGCTCCTTCGCCGCCGCCTTGTCGCTGTCCGCCAGGTCCGTATCGCTCAATATCGCCCTAATCAGCGCGATATATCCTACTCGGGCCCCGCTGACCGTGGACTCTATGGGGTCCCAGACTTCCTCGTTCTCCAGCTTTTCGCGGTGTTCCGCCTCCTCCTGGGCCTTCAGCATCGAGATTCTCGCCTGATGCTTCCTCTCCAAATCGGCAGCCGCCTTGATCCTTTTCTTTTCGACGACCGCACGCTCCTCCTCTTCCTCCTGCAGCTTCCGGACCCAGGTATACCACTCCTCCTGGGCGTACTTCGCCTGCAGCATGCGTCTCTCTAGTCGTCCCAGCACGCCGGTCAGCAGCGCACGCGCGGTCTTGAGTTTGTCTAGGTACGCCTGATGACCGAAGTCGCTTGTGTCCTTGTAGAAGTGCTGGTGGTGCACCTCGCGGGCGAGAACACATCTGCTGACCAGATTGTACTTCTTGCGGAGGTACTCATGGATCGCCGTCAGGACCCCGACGTCGCTGATAGACGAGAAGTCATTGTTGCCCACGTTACGGGGCAGGACCGCTGGGGGCCTGGATTCGAGGGCCGTCAGCTCGGCGCTTCGAGATTTGTAGCCCAAGTAGAGGGCTCTGCATTGTTGCTTGTGGAAGTCGCAGAACGGTGGTTGCGGTACGACGGCGGGAGACTCGCACTTCTGGGTGGACTGGAGGGACAAGGCCGTGCAGGTACCACAGTTCGGATCATGGACGGGGGGAGCATCCGCGTGATCTGAGGATTCCTCCATGGCGGCGAAGGAGATATCGATTGAATCGCGTTAATTGATATCTATGGGGGTTGTGTTGACTGGAGTTCGGGGCGGGAGGGGAATGTACTGCATAAAAGGCGGGGATGCATGACTCAAGGTGATGGACGGTTACACGAGATTTACATGCCAAGAGCATCAATCCAAGAGCAGTTAGTAGATATATGAGGCATCTATCTCTCTACTGCTCCCACAGCTTCACGCTAATGTCACTGGCCACAGAAAGTCTGAAGGAGCCAAATCTCACGACAGGCCATTTGCGTATGGAGCCAGCTCCTATGCTCTTTACGAAACTCGTATGCGAGTGCTCACCGCAGTCCGCTTTCGGTGGTTCCGCAACGACGGTCAATATCGAGCCTCGAGTTGCGCCTTATAATCTATATATGTACAACCAATGGCATTCATAAGCTTATCAATGAAGACATATATCATACGCAGTGCATAATTATCCTTTTAAGCAAAGAGAGCGATGACGTCAGAGCGTTTTTCCCGGAGTATGTACATAGTTCTTCGGCTTCATGGCATGACTATGCGGTCTTGTCACGAGTACAGTTGCGCGCTGTCGCACGCCTTCCCGAGCACTTTGATCAATTGCTACATAATATATCACTTGCTCACCGGTCCATGTAGATATGTGCGTTGCAGCATTTCGCCATAGTCTAAGTAGACTGCATGCGAGAATAAATTGATGCTCTCGCTCTCCGCATATAGCACCGTCGTACATTTGTGTCTAACTTTCAAGGGCACAGTGTTTTGGCGGGCAGTGACGCCGCACAGAACTGGCAGCCTCCTCAGAAATGGAGTGTGCCAGGCTACATGCGAAAATATTGACTTCCCTACAGCATTACTGAATAAACCGCAGAGAAATTTTTTTTATATATGTAGCAGCACCACGCACGATGCACTCTCCGCTCCGCCTCTACCGCCTGCAACGCCGCGCCATGTGCACGGCAGCTATCAAGTTCACGCCAAAGGCGACGCCTGCGACGCGCGAGACAGCGCGTGCGCTGCTCACGTCTCCTTCGCCTTGGATCCTCTCCCGCGCCGGCACGGGTCTCGAGAAGACCTACAAGTTTCCGTCGTTCGCCAAGGTGATGGAATTCGTCACATCCGTCGCCGAGGAGAGCGAGAAGAAGAAACACCATCCCGAATGGGCTAATGTATGTAAATATTGCGGACAATTGGACGTGCGAGGGTGCGGTGCACATGGCTGACGACAAGGCAGGTCTATGATCTTGTAACGATTTGCTGGACAACGCATGCTCCCCCAGGATTGGGCGGTAAGGATGTTGCCATGGCTGGTTTCTGTGATCGGGAGGCAGAGAAAGCGGGTGCTGCTGGGATGGCTGTAGAACGTCGGAATAAAGACGGGCAGGAGGAGAAAGATCTGCTGGGCAGACTGGTGGAGGGAGGGGCATGTGGAGCCTGTGCTGTGGGCTCTAAAAACTCTAAAAAGAAGTCGGCATGAATACATGCCAGGGGAAAAGGATCGCATTCTGCTGTGTATCTCAGAAGGCCGAAGCATCGTGATACCCCCGTGGCGACTGATGGTGTCGGTGAGTAGTTAAGTCGAGCAACGCCACTTTTTTTTTTGCACTGTAGTCCACTAGTGCACTCAGAGACGGATGCAATCGTTGGCCCGCCAGACATCATCGCCGTGCATACTGCCTGACAAAAAGCCATCGTTGCCCAGCCAGCTGTCATCCAATAGATCCAAGGAACTCAGGATCCTGAGGCCGTGTAGAATCCTTCATCACGGGTACGCACGCACCAAAAACGACGAGAGCCTTCCAGAATACGTTCGGTTTCAAGGAGCACTCGAGAAGGAATCATACAGAATCACTAGAGGAAGAATGCGCCGAACTTGGAGCGAATGATTCTGATGGCGAGGGCGGAGGTTGTGCTGAGGAGGACGACCAGGAGGTGCTTGAATTGATTCTTCCATAGATTTACAGCACTGCATCTGGGGAGCTTTTAGACTTTCACTTGGATGAAGACAGGCCGAGCAACGATGGATTTTGTCTGGAGCGGCGGCGCAACACGGACTTTCAAGCAGAGCTGATTCCTCAAACCTAGAGAAACCAGTGGACTACTGCGCCCCAAAAGTGGCGCTGCTCGACTTACCGACCCACCGACATGCTCGACCTAACCCATATACCAACACCCTCTCCAGCCGGCATTGGATTCCCCCCAGATCGGCATGACATTGTCCACCCGCTCTCGTGGTCCTGACAATTTCCTCGGCCCGTCGCCTCTGCACCCCTCCTCCCGAGGGCACAGCCAAGCCGAACTCCCAAATCTCGGTGCACACGACCCACCGCAATGTTGCATCTTCTCCCCCGCCTCTGTCCTCTCTTGCGGCGATATAGCAGTCGTGCACGCAGACCACCTACCCCAGCGCCTTCGCCACCGACGCAAGCCTTTCCTCTAACGGGTTTCTACGCCGACCTACTGCTCCACCCGCTCACTCCTGCGAACGCGCTCCCGCCGGGCGCACGACCGATCACTCCCGCGTCGTCCTCAGACCCAACGCTCCCGCCGACCGAGCCCTTCTCGCCCAACAAACCCACTACGACTGCGGAGCAAGAGGAGCGCGAGGCGCGCGCACGCATCGTGTTTGGGTCGAGATTGGCGGGGCCCGGAGATGACGAGGCGAGGCTCAAGGATAAGCAGGCGCGTGGCCAGATGATCGCTGGCGTGTGGGTGCCGCCGAAGCCGGTGGAGCCGGATAATTGCTGCATGAGTGGGTGCGTCAACTGCGTGCTTAGTGCATTTGTGGAGGACCTGGAGGAGTGGAAGCTGGCAAAGAGGCGGGCGGCGGAGCGACTCAGGTTGGCGCAGAGGGGTGGAGAGGATGCGGCGGGAGGGACGGAGGTCGAGGGGCTATGGGACGGATTTGAGGATATTCCGGTGGGGCTGAGGGTGTTTATGGAGACGGAGAAGAGACTCAAAGGGAAGGCGTAGTTTACACGGGCCGGACGCGTCGGCCACGATAGTTTTGGATACAGACTCGGCGACAAGATTGAACCATGATACCACGCTATGCTGCACACTCTACAATGCCTCTCCTCCCTCTCTCTCACTCCATTACAACTACACGCAAGCATCGCCCTCTGTATGACGTTCCCCAAATACTTCAATCCACCGTCACGCCTCTGGCCCGGAGGTCCCTCTTAGCCAGATCGATCTCCTACACGCGGAACACACACGTCAGTCCATGCGTACCCCTTCCTACCGGGGAACAAACCGTGACAAGCTCGTCATATGCGCTCTCGGTATCCTTGAACGTGAGCACGCCCATTCCGAGAGAGAACAATAGGTAAGCGCCGAAGCTGACTACGACCCAGAACGGGAGGACGGGAATGATTTCGGTTTGGATTTTGGTGGAGAAAGGGATCAACCCGAGGAACGCGGCGAGGTAAACCTGCAGGAAAGTGTTAGCCATGCGTCAGAAGAGGGAGCTGTAGTATATAGATGGTTGGACGGGGATTTAATGTACCGAGGAGAGGATAAATAGGAACGAGATATGCTGCGTTGCACGAGTCATGGTGAAGGTGGGGTATCTGCTTCTGCGCTTGAGATTGTTTCGAGGCTCGTGGCAGTGGTGACGATGAAGGAGCGTGGTGGTCGTTGCAGCGGTACTGGAGTTGATGAGAATAGAGGACAGTTGTTGAAGTGAGGCTTAAAGGAGAGATGCTGTGCGACTCGAATGCGGAGCGTATTCGATCGCCGAGACGCTAAGTGGATTTGGTGTCGGTATTGAATAAGATGGGCGGCAGATGTATGTAAGCACTCTACATATGTAGCAGCCGGACTCCAAAGAAGTATCCAGCCTCATCGGCACGCTGAGAACAGTTGGATTTTGTATGTATTCAGAGGAGGTGGAGCCCCACACTGGCGACACTTGCTCGCCAAGAACGCCAAGCATAAACTAACTGCTTTAGAGAGTACGTCAGATAAGTAGATTACATTGTATCTGCCAGTAAGTCGAATCATATTCTTTTTTCGGGGCGCCAAGATGACGCTAGTGCTACTCTCGGCAATTGAGCACCAACCTGATTCGAGCACTCTAACCCACTCACCCCACTTCAACCCATCACCATACACATCAACAATGTCTACCGATACGCTCACAGCGCTCAACAATATCCTGCAGGCGGAGCAGGAGTCTAGCGATGCCCTCGAACAACTCCTCGAGACCTTTAATAGCCTGCCCGAAGAGACCTTGGGTACTGTCTCAACACAGCTCTGGGTGGCTAGTCGTGATGGTATCACATCCAGTCCGTTTCAAGAAAGCTCCCCTAGCTGACAGAAGGTCATAGAGAGATGGCGGATACCAATTGGCGAGTCTGGAGTGCTTGCCTTCTTCCAGAGCTTGGTACCTGTCGCAAAGGAGTCAAACCTCAGGCTTAACGCGCTCAAAATTGTGGGAAATGCTTGTGCGGAGAAAGGTCAGTCCATACTCGGATCACAGCGATGGGAGATAGCTGACAAGCGGTTAGATGCAAACAGATATCGCGTAATTCAGCACCCTCTTGGCATCGAACCCTTTGTCAATGCACTCAGTGACCCCGAGAGTCAACTGATCGCATCGGTGGTACTGTTGAACATCTGCACTGATTGTGGTTCGTCTACTTGTCGGATTACCGCAGATTATCAATCATAGCTGACTCGTTTAGAGAGCCCTCACAGTTAGCTGCCATTGAGAAAGGCGCTTGCCAGACACTCTTTTCCTTCATCGACACCGCGGACTTCAGCGGCGATCTCGACTACTTCCTCCGAGTCCTCGAAATGCTCTTGACTCACGACGCCGGCAAAGCGGTGGCCCCAGATTCGGCCCTTGAGACTCTGCTTGGCCACCTCGAGACAGGCCAGGAGAGTCTTGATACTGCGCTATCCCTCATATCGATTATCATTTCTCTACTCACCACACACCGCTTCCAGGCGTTCGTATTGAAAGGCGATGGATTGTTTTCGCGAATTCTGGACGCCATCGAGAAGACGTACGAATTGCCGGTTGACCCCGAGAATGAGGCCAAGGATAAGAGCCTAGCTGCATACGCCCGTAACCAACTCACAGAGATGGTGGGAGACATCGCGACGGAACCAGATTTCCTAGACAGTCATCCGCTTGGCGGTGAGGCGATGAAGCGTGTCCACGGATGGCTTGAGATCAAGCCCGGACGGGAGGAATTGGCAGTGGCGGCCTGTATGGTGTTTGGAAATGTGGGCAGGAGTGATGAGGCGTGCGCAAAACTGGTGCAGACGGGGTTGCACCTGCTATTGTTCAAGGTGGTCGAGGAAACCGTTGCCAGATTCGAGGAGTCAGTGAAGAGGGCCAGGGAGCCAAAGGCAGAGACCGAGTCCGAGATGAAAAATCAGTCTCCCGGTGCTGTGTCGGTTGCCGTGATTTATGCCGCTGCTGGAGTGTTGAAGAACTTGGCGATCTCGTCTCAGAACAAGAAGGCGCTTGTCGATGGCGGTTCATTCAGGGCGATCAGACGCATGTTAACTATGGAAGGCGTGGGTGTTGCACAACTTTGGTACTCCGCGGTGAGTCTAGGGCGACTGACCATCATTAATACTTGTGAGCCTTTGACCCCCCTCTTGTTGCTATCGCATAAACTGATATCCCCCAGTTGAAAATACCGAGAAGCTGCTAGCTTCTAGCCCTGATCAAGAATCTCTCCTCTCGCTCTTCCTCAAGCGATACAGCGAAGCCGAAGAGCTTCCTGTGAAAGTCGAGATCTCGCGCACGGTCGCCGCTATCCTCCGCAATATCTACGCTGGGGAAAAAGACGGAGCGAACCAGCCCCTGCTCACCGCGCTCCTTTCGCACTCCCCCGTCGTGGAAGAGGCCCTCTGGGAAATGGTTCGGCAAGACAAGTACCCTGTGGTGCGCAGCGAGGGCTGGTTTGCACTCGCGCTGTTCGGACGAGAGCCACAGGGAGCGAAACGGATGCTTCCTCACCTAGAAGCGGAGAGGGAGCTGGTCAAGACTACCTTGGAGGGCGAGAAGAAGGAGGACAGTGACAACGTGGGCGCGATAATCGTCGAGGTCAAGAGGAACTCGGGCGAGAAGAGTGAGACCATCGACGAGCTTGTCAAGGCTTTCTTCAGGCTGCGGGATGTGAAGATGTGAATATATCGAAATGATGGGGAGATCTGGTGTAGCTTGTTGGAGATGCCACGGGACCGCGAATTCACGTGATGGAGCAGTTGAAGTAGAACGTGGTCCATGTGTCATCGCCCGCTAGATGTGCTAAGGACCTCCAAACCAGTCGAGCATTCTTACGATCGCCAGAGCATCGGCTCCACTGGCTAGGGAGATGGGACAGTCTGGCGGCGAGAACGTACGTGCCGTCGCCAGAACGTACGTGCCGTCGAGTTCGAGCTTCCTCGTGGATGGCATTGGGATGTCGGATGGTTTCCCTGTGGTCAGTGGGAATCATTGATATTGAAAGCAGGTTCGTGGACGGACTTGATCTTTGTGAAACCCGTCGCCCGTAGCAGTGGGCGATATGGACACGAGTACACCGGTCCTGGTCTAACCCACATCTTGCGATTGAGGGGTTAAAGCTGAGCGGAGTCAGATACGTTCGCACTGGCTATGACTGCTAGCCCGGTATTCTTCCCGCCGGTCTACTCCGTACACCGAGATGTCCGGGTAGGTCATCTAAATGCGGACGTTGTACTCCGATGCGTGGAAACGATTGCGATTTCGGTACCGTCATGGGGGGCGATTCTGCAGTTCCTGCAGCTACTACAAGCCGATATTGGGCTTAGGCAGGATGTACAGTACCGGCCGAGTTATGTATGTGCGGTCGAGGGAAAGCCCTGAATCCCCCTCCGCCGGTACACCCGCTGCCAAAGCAACGTACAGAGTATATGTACATATGCTTATCGACATCCCAGGCCCGCGGGGGTCTCCACGGAAGGCAGTTACAGCCCGTCTCACGGTCATGCAGTGCAGTGCAGTAAGGCTTATGATCTGCCTGGCCGCGCGAGATCAAGTCAGTGAATGCAGTCAAAGGTGTGCGGGTGAAACACCGAGGGTCAGGCTCCCATCTCTTCAGCTTTTATGTAACTTTCAAACGCAAGAGGATTAATCTGGCGGGCGAGTATTATTACACGCCCCTGCAGTTGGATTAACATGGCCCTGGTCTGCATCGCTCCTCAACTGCTGTGCAGTGTTGCGGCTGACGGAGGGACGGAGTTGACAGGTGGAGTTCAATGGTGTCTCCCTCGTGCTGGGGGACTACGAACCAATCCCACAAACGACGACCTCCAGATGGCAGACCGTGCTCTCATCGAACGGAGCGTTCGATATTCCATCTCCAACTCCGAAAGGTAATCCCCTCTGTCCCACAAGAAGCAAACGACTTTGGCGCGGGACGTTGTTCTGCCTGCGGAAGATAGATAGATTACATAAACGATTTCTCTTCGCGGGCCTAGCCGACGCCAATGCCGGACGGAAAGATAAAGTGCCGTCGGGCCCCCACATCCACGCCTTTCTCATGCTGCTGAGTCCGAGAACGCGGTATGTAGGGCTCCCCGTCGCTCACTGTGTGTGGGGTACGTACCTACGGAGGAACGTGCTTGAGAAGGATCGCCAGCGCGCGCTAGGTATGTTGCCCGCCGCCTGAGCAAGACGAGCTTATACCGACATCGAAGGAGGCTTGACATCCTCGAATGGCGGAGCATTGCAGACCGACATGCGGACCGGCTGTTGTGAGGGGTTTGTCGGCCGGCTTGCCCGCCGACGGTGAGACATGTTCGGACCGGGTCACTAGCCACAGCACCAGCCACCCCGCTAACAACTGGCTGGTTGCCAGCCACAGCTGCAACGCCAAGCCACCCTGCATCCACATGCCCCACAAAAGCAACTGCGCGCCAGGAAGGCCTCTCGTACTTAGGCCGCCCCTCAACAGCCCACCGTGGTTACGTATCGGCCAAAGATGCGGAGACAACAGTCGACCGAATGCGGTTGCGAATGGGTGGCTCACATCATCCGTTTGCTCAACATGTCTCTCTCCCGTCCTCGTTCTCTTCCGGTGTGCGATTCTTACTTCCTGCGGCCCGCACAGCTGCACTTCCACAACAGCCCAAGTATTATTTTCCCCTGGCCCAGCTGTCCAATTGGCTAGGAGCGAGGCCCAGGGACGGGAAGATACCAACCAACCAATGTCCACATGTTATTTACGAAGCACCCGCATGGAATACCTACTGCCTACATAGTAGTGCTGGAAGCGTGAAGGGCGAAGTCCCACTTGGCGTCTATTATCGAGGTACAGACTATTATATAATAAGTGGAGTCATTGCTTCTCTTCCCCCCCTCCTCCCCTCTCCACCTCTTCTTCTCTTTCCTATCCATCCTCGTCTGGTGTACTTGACTGTTCGCCTCCTCAATCTTCCCCCCACAATCCGAAATTCTCTGTCGTCTCTTGCGCCGATGTGAGTCCGGTCCTACTGCTGCCTGCAAGACCCTGTTCCTGTCTTCATCCTTATTTGTTTCCCGCCAACGCATGCACACAGCAGCGGCAACCTCCGTCAGAACATTTTGTGCGCGGCATCCGAAGTGATCTTGCTGACTCACCCCCAATTCAGCTTCAATTCCACACCTACCATCACCTCTCAAATATCAAGATGACACCTGTAATCGATGAGAGTGAAGATCTGCGTGGTATGTTCAATTGCGACACACCCTAGACTAGAAACTAATTGCCACTAAATAGTCGTCGGGCAGGACCCTCTGATCACTCCAGGACTTCTCCAGCATGAGTTGCCAGCTGTAAGTCCGCCACTTGGCTACCCACGGGCTACGGAGTCCCACTGACGCGGCACAGACAACCGAGTCCAAGACCACTGTGCTCAAGGGGCGCAAGGACTCGATCGACATCCTGACCGGAGCCAGCGACAAGCTGCTGGTGATCGTTGGACCTTGTTCCATCCACGACCCGGAGATGGCCAAGGAGTATGCATCCCGTCTGATCGCGCTCCGGGAGGAGGTCAGCGACGACCTCGTACTCATCATGCGCGCGTACCTCGAGAAGCCCCGCACTACGGTGGGCTGGAAGGGTCTGATCAATGACCCCGACATCGACGAGTCCTTCAGGATCAACAAGGGACTCCGCGTATCTCGTGGCTTGTTCCTTGATCTGACGCGCATGGGGATCCCGATCGCGTCAGAGATGCTCGACACCATCTCGCCGCAGTTCCTGGCGGACTGTCTCTCGATCGCGGCGATCGGCGCGCGCACGACCGAGTCGCAGCTACACAGAGAGCTCGCCTCGGGCGTGTCGTTCCCCGTTGGCTTCAAGAACGGCACGGATGGATCCCTTGCCGTCGCCATCGACGCCGTGCAGAGCGCCTCCCACCGCCACCACTTCATGGGTGTCACGAAGCAGGGCCTTGCCGCCATCACCAGGACCACCGGTAACGAGCATGGATTCGTCATCCTCCGCGGTGGTTCCAAGGGACCGAACTACTCTCCGGCCGACGTGGCGGCGACCAAGGCGGCTCTCAAGAAGAAGGGCCAGAAAGAGGTTATGATGATCGATTGCTCGCACGGCAACTCCAGCAAGAACCACAAGGTGCGGTTCCACCCCTCCCTCCCTCCTCCTCTCCGTTGCTTCAAGCCACTAACATCATACAGAACCAACCACTGGTCGCCGCTTCGATCGCCGAACAGCTCCGCGCCGGCGAGGAGGGCATCATCGGTGTCATGATCGAGAGCAATATCAACGAGGGCCGCCAGGACGTTCCCGCCGAGGGCGTGGCGGGACTCAAGAAGGGCGTGTCGATCACCGATGCTTGCATCAACTGGGAGGATACGGTTACCGTACTCAAGGATCTTGCCTTGGCGGTCAGGGCGAGACGGGAGGCAAAGAGTGCGTAAAAAAAACAAGGAAGTGGTATCATTTTTTTCTTCTTCCGTACGGTTTCCCTTTCTCTTCTTTTAGGGTGGGGATGATCCCGGGATTTTTTGGATTGGATGGGATGAAAAGAATGATGGACTATCTATGTAGATGAGATGAGATGGGGAGAAAATAACGCATCGTCATCTGTATCAGTGCATCAGTGATGATTTCCCTTTACCCCACTGACTCCCCCCCAAAACTTCAGTGCTGTATAATGCATGCGATATATATATCTACCTACAGACTTTATCCATCCCGTCAAGCCAGAGCTGAGCGCATTGACAAAACGATGGTATAAGAAAAAACGGACATTAGATAGGCACTCAATATAACAGCGCTGAAGATAAAATACGAAAAAAAAAAATCACAGTAACTAAATCAATTAGGCCAGAAGCCAGGCTTTTACAATCAATTCCCACGCACGCAAGCAAAAAGCCAGAAAGCAAAGCAAGTAGGATCCTAGAAGTCGTACATACACCGATTCCAACACAGACCAAACTCCAAACACACATGTAATTTAAGCAAACCAGCAGAGACAAAAAGTGAAACGTCCTTCGAGTATGGTAGACGAGACAACTGCTCCCACGTTAGAAATGCGAATAATGTCCTGGAATCCTATCACGACACTTGGGGCAGTCAGGAACGAAGCCCATCCTGAACTTGAGAGCCTTGATGGCGGCTGGCGCGGGCTCGGACGAGGGTGCACGTATGCGCTCGACGGTGGGCGGGGTGGGTGGATTTGTCGTCCGCTTCTCGGCGCCCTCGTCGGGTGAGGGGGAGGATGAGCCCGCCCACACGTATTCCATCTCGACGTCCTCGGAGGTGAGCGGTTCGAGCGCCTGCTCGGCGGGGGGCGTCAAGATCGGGCTGAGCTGCATGGACATGGGGGCGTGACGCATCGTGGTCAGCGTGGGTGTTGGGGTCGGCAGGAAGTCCTCAGGTCGACCTATCGACGGAGGCGCAAGGGAGTGTGGTTTCTTCTGCGCTGCGTCAGCTGGGCTGGCTCTGTAGACGGGGACATGCTGGAGGTGGTCATATGTTGAGAGGAGGAATGAACGAGCGGGAGAAAATACCTTCTTCCGGACCTGGAGCGAGACCGCGTCGCCGCAGACACCGCTGTGGCCGTTCGCAGGACACGGCCGCTTCTGTGGGCGCGACAGGGTCGCCGGCTGGCAACATAGAAAGCGCTGCGACATGGGAGTTGTGTCGGCGGTGTACCTGCAAAACTGATGATATCCCGCGGAGTGGTGGTGGTCACGATGGTTGGCTGTGGACACGAACAACAGGAGGAAGGGGCGATTCAGACAGTAGCCTCATGCATGTCGAACCTGCGCGTTCGAGGGTCGCTGATCGGATCGGTAGCGCGTTGAGGCAAACTGCATTCAATAGTAGCTTAGTTAGGTGAAACAATGGGAAGATGTGATGTGCGAACAATATCGAAGTGATGAGCTCGCAAGAGAGGGTCAAGGTTCGAGGCACGTCCCTCTCGAACTGTCCGGACAGGCGGAGATCAAGGCTGCAGTTTCCTCGCACTGGCCGGCGCCGTGGATTCGAGGTCTTCTCTGCACTCTGATGGGGTTAAGCCTAGGTACATGGGAGCGGCAGAAGCTGAACCTCACGCGTTTGTCGGAGATTATCGCGATCAAAAGATCTGTCCGAATCGGACGGTATTGGGATACATACGCGAACGCGTCGCTTGACAGGCACGAGGCTGTTGGCGGGGCTGCGGCCGCGGCTGAACCAAGCCCGAGGCTGATGTTGAATGGAGGTTAGGGCTAAAGCTCAAAGTTTTCTGTGCGGCGCCGATGGTGGTGATCGCAATAAGGGCAAGACCCTTGCACTAAAACGCAGTCGCGCACACAACTGTCCCATGGCGCACGGACCGTCACAGATACTCACGAATTGTGAAATCCCCGTACCCACAAACGAGCGACGAAGCGGAATTTACGAACGACGACAACCGACGACGCTCCGCCCGCCGACCCCAACTCCAACCTTCGCCCAGGTACGTCCAGTCCCTTTGCGCTCTCTGAAATTTTCGACACGGTTTCGCGGAAAGTCAAGGAGCGGAAGCTAGGAGGATGGATGAAAATTGGGAGGGGGGTGCATAAAAGAAGGGAATCGACTGCTAACATGGTCGGCAACAGAGACGTACATCTAAACAGCGAAGGACACAATGGCGATCAAGCACAATCAGGTACTGCACCTCCCCTAGGCCCGCGGTCACCAAAAAAGGAGTGGAAGAGGAGGATGTTGGATGCTATTGGAACGAAGGATTGAATTGCTGGTTGGGGATTTGCGTCACTGGTGTCGTGAGCTGACGGCCGATTCCTCCCACAGCAACTCCCCAGCAACCACTTCCGCAAGCAGTGGCAGCGTCGCGTGAGGACCCACTTCGACCAGCCCGGCCGTAAGCTCCGTCGTCGCCAGGCACGCATCACCAAGGCGGGTGCTGTTGCTCCCCGTCCCGTCGACCTCCTCCGCCCGGTTGTTCGATGCCCCGGTATCAAGTACAACCGCCGCGTCCGGGCAGGTCGTGGTTTCTCCCTCGAGGAGCTCAAGGTTTGTCGACTCTCTACCTTCTGCTCGAGAGCCCGTCCGCTGATGCAACATTACGCAGGAGGCTGGTGTCCCCCGCAAGCTCGCTCTGACCATCGGTATCCCCGTCGACCACCGCCGCCAGAACACCTCCGTCGAGTCACTGCAGATCAATGTGGCCCGTCTGAACGAGTACAGGAGCAAGCTCATTCTCTTCCCCCGCCACGCCAAGACTCCGAAGAAGGGTGACTCGTCGGCCGAGGAGCTCAAGGAGGCCACTCAGGTCCGCGTCAGCAACCTCTTCAAGATCGACGGTATCCCTCCTCAGGCTGTCACCGAGCGCACTATCGACCCCGCCGAGAAGGAGAAGAACGCGTTCCGCACCCTGCGCATCGCTCGTGCCGACCAGAGGAACCAGGGCAAGAGGGAGAAGAGGGCGAAGGCCAAGGAGGAGGAGGCTGCCGCCAAGAAGAAATAAACTAAAAAAGTGGATGTTCGCGGTTTACTTCTGTCGGCTTTTTTCTTTCTTCGGTGATGTTTTTTGCAATGATAATTAAAAACACTCCGCATGCGGCCCGTAGAGTGAGAGGTGGTGTGTGCTTGGCCCAGCCAGCCGTGCATGCCCAGTGTAACTGAATGGCGGCGACCTTGAAGTTATCCTCGATTCCACCTCGATCAGACCCATCCGTTCCAGTACGGGTCCGTCCAAGTGCTAGTCCGCAAGACGTCAGACGTCATGTAGGCCGCGATTCGCCATGACTCCTTTCGAACGGAGTTTCACACGCAAATTGGCATGGAGTAGACCGAGTGCAGGGGGGGTTCATGGGCTGTGGCCATGAGCTGCTATTTATTGCAACCATGGTGATATCTACATAGGAATGAGGAATCGAACCTTTACACTTCTGCCACGGAAGCACATGCGAAATCACTCGGGACTTCCAAATCTCAAGCCTGTGTTAGTAGGTAAGTACTTATGCACTTTGATACCAAGTAAAGCAGGGGGAAACGAGAATAGGGTTACGGTGCCCTTTTCGGCTACCGTCGGATTTTATTGTATCCCTTCGCTGGTTGATACTCCAGCCTACACGTATGGATGCAGCCGCCAAAAACTGGCCCTCTGGAAATTGGGGGTTAGTTCATATATCATCTAGCAATTGTAGATCTTTGCTCGGGTCTTTTTGTGTATCTCTGCCCCTTCTGCTACCATCGTACACTACGGTGCCTATTTTTGGAGCGGAGTTTCTAAGTACGAATAGATATCTAATCGTCAGGAATCGGGTATTGGCTATTTCCATCGCTCGAAACCGAGGGGACGGAAATTGTGGCGCGCTGTTCCGTGGCTTCCGTGCCCACCGCGTTGGTACACAGATGGCTGCTCTGAACTTCTTATCTACGCCTGCCTCGGAACAGCTAATGGTATGGTATAGGTAGGGAGGGAGGAGCGTAGGATATCGTCGTGCGTGGTGGCGGAACTAGAGACTGTACTCCCACTCCTCGAGGCTCGCTCGCCTCCTCCGTCGGGCCGCGTCATTGAGGGCCGTCTTCGGCTTTCTTCGTAGCAGAGGGCAGCGGACGGCTTCCCTTTCATCGATTCGCTCTCGGCTTCGCCAATTCGATCATGGGTGGCTTTGGTTCCAGCTGTCTCCATTTTCTCAGTTCTCCTGTCGCCATCTGGGGGCAACACTTCGTCACTCCGTCCGCCAGTCTCGCGGCTGACAGCTACATAGATATTCAGGTCTCCACCCCGCCGTCGAACTCGCCGACAGAAACGACGCAAGGAACAACAGAAACGTCAGGAATGTTTACCCCGCGTCCCCTACGCTGGACCGTGTGTAGCAGCTGCTCCCGAGGCGACTGTCCCGAGGAATGTAGTCCCTCTCCTTATCTCGAGAGCCATATCATAGGACCGGGTCTGTCGAAAGCTGCACGGTCCACGGCAGGGGAGGGCAGAAACTGGAAAAGATACATATCTATACACACACACAGCGTGTGAGCGATCTCACGTGCACAGGCCTTCGACGATCTGTCCCATTTTCTGTCAATCAATTCTCTGACGCCTCGTGATGGCCGGGTGGAGCTGTTACTCGCTCCCATGCCTGGCTCATTCTATTTACCCCCAGCCTTGCCCAACTCCCTCCATTCTCATTCTCATTCACGCCTTCGAATCACGATGAACCGCCAACTGTTATCGCTATTACCGCTCCTCCTCCAGGCGCTGCTGCTCGTCCTGCCGCTGCCGCTGGCGCAGGGCGGCAGCGGACAGGTCGACACGAGCGGATTCCCCGAGGTCTGGTACTGCGACAAGAACAAGCGGTGCGGGATGATACAGCAGCAGCCGTGGCTCGACCGGCCGCCGGACGAGCGCCTCGGCATCGGGAGTGAACTCGTCGACGTCGACCCGGACGGGGGGTACCACATGCTCATCGAGTGAGTTCATCCAGCGAGACGGGTGGGCGTGAGCGGGGGGGGTGGGGGCTGATGGCGCACAGGAAAATCGGCAAGAGACCAAACATCGGCAAGAGTTCGAAGCAGCACCTCACGTACCGGTGGTGCTATACTTTCGGACTCGTAACCTCTCCCCCCGCCCCCCCCCGCTCTATTCTCTGTTTGTAACCTCGACGGACAGTTCAACGACCGCATAACACGCTACTCGGTCTCGAACTGCTGCTGCGAGTTCTTCGAGCACGCCCGCTGCGAGGGCTTCCTGTTCTCGGCCACCAACCGCGGCGACAACCATTTGGGCCGCAGCAAAGTGGGCAACGGGATCTCGAGCGTGCGGTGCCACCGGCTGTGCGACTGGCCCGAAGGCCGTCTCGGGCCCACTGCCGGCGAGACGTGAGGCTGCGACTGTTTGGAAGGTTGCAAATACGGCTATGAATATGTACGCTCATGGAGAGGGTTAATGCTATCATCTGTTATGCTCGAAGTATCGTTGTCCAGCCCTGTGCAGTCCTCTCCAACCCAGTCCAGACTGCGTGAGTGCCGCCTGTGAGTGCGTCCAATGCGTCGAAATACGTACGCAGCGGAGACCCCTCCACATACTGGTTTCAAGCTTGAGGGCTTGTCACTCTGGAGAATTGGGGACCCCCTCCCCCCCCCTGGGTTTTCGACGGGGAAATATGGCCGGGCCTCACGGGGCACCAGCGTTGTGGTACAATGTGTTGGCTCGGCGTGTTCTCGCCATGATGGCCCTCAATAGCACTAAGAATTGGACGCGCAGGGCGCCGGACGCCGGACAGATAGGGACAGCCACATCCACCTGAGCGGCTGCAGTACAAGTGAAGACCAAGGAGACAGCAGACTCGTGAGTAGGAGAACAGGGGGTTGGGGTCCGTGCAAGAGCAGTGCCCAAGCGGAACGAGTGATACACAACAAAGACGACCGCATGATAATCCGAGTGACGAGACATGAGCCGGTGCATCGCAACTCTCCGGCTTGCTCCAGGCTCACTCTAGAGTAAAAAAGGAACTTTTCGCACGTCCCACGGAAGGAGGGGTTCGGGTTCCGAAACGGCACAAGTGGCGGGACACCCCCCCCACCCTTCACTGCTGGGCGTCAGGGTACCCTGATTGGCGGGAAAACCCAGGCCATACCGTCGCGCACTCGATTTCTCCCCCCCTCCCCGCCGTGAACGACACTGCCCTCCGCGCGAACACTGACCTCGCCAGACAGACAGACCACAGCGGGAAGATGCTCAAGCGCGGGCTGTCTAACATCCTGCAGAAGCACGCGTCGGACGTCGTCTTCGTGTCGGCGCTGCGGACGCCGGTGACGCGCGCAAAGAAGGGCGGGTTCCGCGATACGTATCCGGAGGAGCTGCTCGCGCACGTGTGTCCCTCGCCCGCCCGTGCCGCCGCTGTCGCATCCGCCGACTGACATCCACCGCCGACAGGTCCTGCGCGCGACGCTGAGTCGGACCGAGATCGACGCGGCCGCGGTCGAGGACGTTACGGTCGGCAACGTGCTGCCGGAGCTCGGTGGCGCCAAGGCCGGCCGCATGGCGCTCATCCACGCCGGGTTCCCGTACACCACCGCCTTCAACACCGTCAACCGGCAGTGCTCGTCGGGCCTCCAGGCCGTCACCAACGTCGCCCAGCAGATCCGCACGGGCATGCTGCAGGTCGGCATCGCCGGCGGCGTCGAGAGCATGACGCGCAACTACGGCTCGCGCGCCATCCCCGTCGACCTGTCGCCCGAGCTGCGGAACTCCCACTCGCAGGATGCGCTCGACTGCATCATGGTAAGCGCCCGCCCGCCATCCCGGGGAGGTGGAGGGGCGGCGGAGGGGAGTGTCGGGCTGACGGCGGGGCAAACGCAACAGCCGATGGGCCTCACGTCCGAGAACGTGGCGCTGCGGTACGGCGTCTCGCGCGAGGACCAGGACCGGTTCGCGGCGGAATCGCACCGGAAGGCGGCCGCGGCGCAGGCGGCAGGGCTGTTCGACGCCGAGATCGTGCCGATGGAGACGCGGTGGATCGACGGAGACGGACGGGAGACGCGCGTGCTGGTGGCGCACGACGACGGCGTGCGGCCGACGGCGACGCCCGAGTCGCTGGCGAAGCTGAAGCCGGCATTCCGCGCGGACGGATCGTCGACGGCGGGCAACTCGGCGCAGGTGTCGGACGGCGCGGCAGCGGCGCTGATGATGCGGCGCGACGTCGCCGAGACGCTCGGCTGCGCGCCGGTCGCCAAGTTCGTGGCCACGGCCGTCGCCGGCGTCAAGCCGGACGAGATGGGCGTCGGGCCCGCGGCGGCCATCCCCCGCGTGCTCGACATGGCCGGCATCGCCGTCGCCGACGTCGGCATCTGGGAGCTCAACGAGGCGTTCGCGTCGCAGGCGATCTACTGCGTCCGCACGCTCGGCCTGCCGCCGGACCGCGTCAACCCCAAGGGCGGCGCCATCGCGATCGGCCACCCGCTCGGCGCTACCGGCACGCGACAGCTCGCCGCCCTCCTCCCGGAGCTGCAGCGCCAGGACGAGAAGGTCGGCGTGATCTCCATGTGCATCGGCACCGGCAGCGGCCTCGCGGCGATCGTCGTGCGCGAGTAGTATCTATCCATAGCGGCGGCCGACCACCGTGGCGCGTTTGGTCTTGTTGGCGTGGCCTTTGCTTTGCTCGATGTATGATACATATGTATGCCTCTATGCAGACGGACGGTGAGCTGGACGGATTCCTGCACACACAGAGTATGTATATGATATCATATACCTGCCACCTGCGAGCGCCACGACCGCCGTGGCGTGCACGTCGACGAGATGCGGTACCTGCCGAGACACTGGGCGCATGGGCGAATGAGAGCATCACGCAGCTTGTATATAACTAGTGTAGATACCACCCCAGCCGCACCGGACGGGCCAGCGCACGGGCGGAGCGTGTCAGTGCCACGAATCCGCAGACGCTCCACCCAGCCTCCGTGTCGCGGCCGGCGAACAACAGCCAGCTGCCCGGCAAGCGGGAGCGGGACGGCAGAAGACAAGCGAACGCCCGAAGAGCGCAACTGGGGCCAGCTCATCGCCCGCGTGCTCGCGTGTTCGCTGGAGAGAACCGGGTGGGTGCAGTACATGGACACGGAGTCGAACGGAAACAGAATTACATAAGTATGTACAGACAGGACACCTCACTGCGAGGAAAAAACAAAAAAGGACGGCGACGACGATAGGCACAAAAAGCTCCGCCGCCGCAGAAAAACACCGCAAATGGATTTTTCGCCTGGCTTCCGCGCAAACCCAGACGAACTCCTGGACACGCCACAGAACACCGGCAAAAGAAAAGAAAAAGAAAAGAAAAAAAACCACCGATGCGAACACTCCAACCTGACCAGCCGCACACCCCCAGCCCTTCTTCCTGTCTCCCCGCGCGCCAGCAGCCTGCCCAGCCCCCCCCACTGTACCCCAGCCTCCCCTCGCCCAGCCTGCCCGCCTCAGCCTCCCTCCTTCCACCCCTCCAAATCCAATCCATCCCACTCCATCCCATCCCATCCCATCCAGCCCAATCCAATCCAATCCAATCCAATCCAATCCAGCGCCTTCACGAAGGCGGCGCGAACACCCGGATGACAGGAATGACCACCTGCTGTGCCCGCTCGTCCTCCTTCTGCTGGAGCTGATGCGACTGTTTGGGCGAGCGCGCGACACCGGGCCGCGACCGCGATTGTGGCCGTGCTCCAGCTGCAGTGCGCTGCCGCAGCGACTTGCAGGGCCGCACACGCTCCTCGCGCTGGATGAGATAGTACAGGATCGCGAAGAGGATCAGGAAGTAGGGCGTAGTTGACTCCGACATTTTTGGTGCTTTTTTTTTTGGGTGGGGGTTTTTTTGTTATGCGTTCGGGGGAGACGGAGGAGGCGAGGCTGAGAGAGCGACGGACAGAGCAAGAGCGGGAGCAGGAGAAGGAGAGGGAGGAGAAGGAAGAGGTGCGAGAGGGGACCGGGGGGGGTTTTATTTTATTCTTCCCCCTCCATGCTGCGCCCCGCAGGCCGAATGACGCTCCTCTGGATGTTCGCGGTTTGCTGGCGGGCGCTGATAGGAAGCGCCCGCAAAGGCGCCCATCGAGCGATCAGCATGTGTCTCGGCAAGTCGGGGGCGATGAGGTTCGCCGGGAGAAACAGGTTTGCTGCTGTTGTTTGGTCGGCCGGTCCGGGATGGGGGACGAGTCGAGAACAGTCTGCGCGCATATAATCGACAGGAGTCTGCGTACTCTGCACATCGAGTCAATAATGTACGGACATGCGGCACGACGAAATCGAGACGGGCGTCGAGAGCCCACGTCCGCTCGCCGTCCGGAATGCGGAGAGCTGGCAGTCGAATCCCCATATTCCTTCCCGTTCCCGCGGGAGGGGCGGCTTCCGGCGCAGAGTCCAATGCTGTTTTGTGTTCGGGGCTGAGCCAGGTGTGGCTGATGGGTATACAGTTATCGGTAGTGTGGCTTGCAAGACGGTGGTTTGGTTTGCGGGCGAAATCAGACGGGTTTCGGCCGACGACGGCGGTAAAGGCAGATAAGGCAGATCCTTTGAATGGAAATATGTCCACGAGCTAGACCGCAAAAAAATAAAATAAAAGGAACAGAGGGGCTGGTGCCAGTGCCGTTGTACGAGCCGCCCCGATTCGGAGTCTCTGGTAGACCGGGCCGGGCTCGGAGCAGACTGAATCGCGGCGGGGAGGAGTGAGTGGCCATGGATTATCACTCGCGCCGGTGTGGACCGGTTCTATCGTTCGGAACGGCCGGAGTTGGCATGGACAAGAGTTGTGTCGGTCGGCCGCAGCAGCTCTCTGCCGCACTGCAGGTATGGCCCCGCACGTTCCTCCGGCCACAGACGGTCCTCGTCTCGCGAGTCTTGAGGACTCTGTTCCCCTTCGCATCGTCGTCCAGCAGTCATCGCATGCGTATCTAGCGGTATCGTGGGCGTCGTGAGCGCTGACGCTCGCGTCACGTGCATCCGGCCGGAGAGCAACACCACCGAAGCCGTGTGCTCGTGGATAGGATATGTATGTACTAGTACATAGCAGGATCCACGCGAGTGGCGCGTGCTTGCCATCTTCACATGCTTGCTGCGTCCTGACGCGTGGCGCTATGACGTTGCGTGGCTCCGCCCCGGCTATGTATGACGTAACGTCGTCGAAATGGCACGACCTTAAAACCAGCGCCCTCCCTCCCATCCCCCACCACCAAACATCCTCTCAAAACCATCCCCTCCCACAAACATCCTCCCGTAGCCATCCCCCCCCCCCCCCCCAATACAACATACAACATAAACAGCCCCCACTACCAGACTGCACCATGGCCCCCGCGACCGTCCACGTCTCCGGCATCGCCGCCGGCACGTCCGAGCGCGACGTCTCCAGCTTCTTCAGCTTCTGCGGCACGGTCAACAGCATCACGCTGACGCCGTCGTCGGGAGCCGCGGACGCCCCGCTCAGCGCCACCATCACGTTCGAGCGCGAGTCGGCCGCCAAGACCGCCGTGCTGCTCGACGGCACGTCGCTCAACGAGAAGCCGCTCACGGTTACGGCCGCACACAACATCGACGACATCGCGGGCTCGCATCTGGCTCCCTCGGGTGACATCGGCCCCGACGGCGAGATCCTGCAGGAGAACAAGCCGCGCACGGCGGTGATGGCCGAGTATCTGGCCGCCGGCTACACGATCGGCGACTCGGTGCTGCAGAAGGGCATCGACTTCGACCGCAAGACGTCGTTCACCAGCAAATTCGCGTCGTACGTGACCAACGCCTTCAACGCCGTCGACTCGAAGGTGCACGTGACCGAGAAGGCCAAGGCGGCGGACTCGCAGTACCACCTCACCCAGAAGGCCGCCAACGCGACTGCCGGCCTCCAGCGCTACTTCGAGCACGCCCTCGACACGGGCCCAGCCCAGAAAGTGCGCGACTTCTACCATGCCGGCGCTGTCCATGTCCTCGACATCCACAACGAGGCCAAGCGCCTTGCCGACCTCAAGAACCAGAAGAAGCGCCAGAGCCAGAGCCAGGACCAGGGCCAGAACCAAGACCAAGACCTCGGAGCCTCCGCCGACGGCAAGCCGTTCACCGCGCCCGACCGGACTACGTGTGCCTGCGGCGGCGAGGCCGGAAAGTGCGGATGCGAGGCCGGAAAGTGCGCGTGCGCGGGCTGCGCCAAGGCCAACGCCGGGGCCGAGGCCAAGGCCGAGGCCGAGGCGAAGTCCGGCCCCGCCGGACAGCTGCAGCATGCGCACGAGGACGTCAAGGGCACCGTCCAAGACGCGGCCGTCGAGAAGATGTGATCGTCCGAGACCAGTGGCTTTTGCCTTCTGTGGTTTGTTTTCTTTACGGTGATATGTGGAGTTTGGGAGGAGGGAGATTGTGTACTTCTAGTTGGTGCTTGCGAATTTGAATCGGATGGGTAGTACTACGTAGTAGTAGTTCGTTGAGTGAAACTGTTCCATCCTCTGGCAATGAAGTGTTGTTCAATGTGAAACCCTAAATGTCTTTTGAGAGTCGATGCCAACCGCCGTCGTAGACGTACGGATTGATTTTGCCCCGCGTAGATACATACCGCAGAGATGCAGTCCCTTGTCCAATGCAATGCGATGCGATGAGCACCCGCCACTGGTGACAACATCTGTACGCTAGCTACCCGTCTAGGTCTCGCCGCTGAGTAGAGTTACATCCGCCCGGCTGGCTGCTGGATGAAGCCCAGTGAACACCCAACGGGCGCAGAGCAAGAGGCCGGCACGCAAGGCAGCGGCGTGGATGCAGCTCGAGACGACGGACCAGAGCGTCGCCCACGACCACAACACAACCACGATTCGCGAAGGGAAACTCGAAGTCAACGGCGGCAATGACAGAGTAGAGTATATGCATGTATGTAGCAGCAACGTACACACGAGAAACGGGCCTCCTCCTCCTCTCCCGCCGGTCCACCCCGCCTTTAATC
>Ga0307508_10000482_pt1 | contig 48165 bp, 64 predicted proteins | sample 9_EM_MG_FD_203089 | JGI IMG/M metagenome (GOLD analysis project Ga0307508, IMG submission 203089) | Populus trichocarpa ectomycorrhiza microbial communities from riparian zone in the Pacific Northwest, United States - 9_EM | ecosystem: Host-associated > Plants > Roots > Unclassified | place... | reverse complement strand
CTCGACGGTAGGAACAAACAGTGGCAAACACTTGACGGGTGATGGTAGTATTATGTAATATAGACATTTATCTCCGTTATCGTTTTGGAATAAAAATACATGAAATGGCGTATGTATAGGCATTGTATATGGCCACATCATGGCCAGATTTTGTGCTTATACGATGCAGGATGGTGGCGCAATGCCCCAACACGGGATTTTCAAGGAGATTTTCGATACACTGAGACCATTCAACAACAATGAAAAGACAAGTGGATTGCTCCAAGGTGCTTGGTTGAGCGTGCCGTACATGCCAGAACCGAAATTATGGCCTGAAATTGCCTCAATTCTGCAGGAAGCCCTCTACCCCTAACCCTTGTCTCATCCTCGTGTATAATGATAGTTTGGGTTCTGTTCTATGATGGTACCAAAGCTTCGAGGTATCCTATGCAATATTACACGCGCAAAAATCATTTACAAACATGTACTGTATTGGATTTTGTCTCATTCAATGATAATCTTCAATCTGAAATAACGACGCTATTGATAGCAGGCGTATGTTGTGGACCAGGGACCATGGCGTCCAACGCATCACCTTCCAAGTCCTAATAATCGCTATTGCGTTGGGAATCAAGTAGTCCTGCTCCTGCAGATTATGAGCCGTGGTCGCCCATGTAAGATATTAGACAAGCAAGGTAGCTGGAAGTTTGAGGTTCAATGATGTGTACGAGTCACGCGCAGAAGTATTCTGTTGCATAGGCCTTTCGATTGGTATGGAGAGACATAGTGCATAAAGCGCGAATGCAGTGGAACAAGAGACAAGGATTAAAAATGACATCGCACTCTTTAACGGTAGCGCCGAAGAGAGAGACTGTGAAGGGGAAAAATAAAAGAATATTATTATTTGTGGCTTCCAGAAGGCTGAGGATAACGCACGTGTTGTTTCGCCTCCAGGCAGCACGGCGGGGTGTCTTGTTGTGCCCGTGGCCCTTGCCCAAGCCTCGGTTTTGCTTGCCAATCGACGTAAGACCACGCGCTTCGCGGTGCTTGTGCACCGGAGCGGTGATCCAGTTGATTTTGGGGTCCCGACGGATCTATATCAAGTACATCTCAGCTTGCAGCCATACGGTTAGTTAGACTAGCCAACTGACTGCTTTATGTGAAGGGTCAACTAGGATAACCTCGTAATACTTGTACACGCCGTCTTGGTTGATCCAGTACGAGTTGACCACACGCAGATTGCCACACCGACGACCAACACGTTCCTCTGCGGTTGTACGGAGGGACCGCTGATACTTGAGGTGGTTAACACCCTGACGTACCGGTTTGCCGTACGTTGCACCTGCAATTCGCAAACATTTGGTCAAAGAATATCCCGTTAAATGGGTAGTAGAGACGCACCCTTGGGGACAGGCTTTTTGCGGTTACCGCGGCGGACTCGGATGCGGTAGATCACATAACCTTGCTTGGCCTTGTAGCCAAGTCGGCGGGCCTTATCGGGGCGCGAAGGACGAGACGCGCGATGGATTACGTTCAATTGACGATATTCCCAGCAGCGGACACGAAGGAGGAAGCGGAGGACGTCGCTCTGCTTCTTTTGGTGAAGGGCGGTAATCTGCACAAATTGAAACGAAAGTCGTGTCACAACCGGGTCCAGAGAACTAAGGGAACGGTGTAGTAAGTACGAACGCACGTAAGTGTAGGCGCCCATGGCGGAATCTGATTAAAGAATCAACGAGTGGTCAGTGCATCTGGCGACAACATTTGCATCCAGGTAAAACACGCGGAAATGCCGAAATTCTTCGCGAGGGTTGGTACGACGTAGCCATTGCAAGATGATGCGGGCCAGAACAAGAGTATATTATACAGCAAAAACTCACGGGGCGAGGCTTTGGTTGATGATGGAGTCAAGTCACGTGGGACTCCCTGTCCCGATTCGGAAACACTCACAAATACAAGTGTCAAAGTGTCAATTACAGTCACTACGAATGCTGGGCGCGCTAGACAGATGAAGAATTTCACGTTGCGCATTACAACGTTGCAAAGAAACTAGCAATGATTGCATCCAAGATGTTAAAATTATTATCATGCGCCACGACGGTATGGATGCGCCTTGCACCAAGCTTTGTGCGCTTGCCAGTCCGCTTTCTGATGTTCTGCGCTACCTACATCCACATCAAAGAGGTTCGAGACCTTGTCAGCAATTGCCTCTCGATAGAGAATTTGGTTACTGACAATACCATGCTCCTTTGCAGCGCTGGCAAACATGTGAACCTTTGGACGCGCATCTCTCGCAAGGGCAAGCTTCTGAGGCGAGCGTAAATACCATCTTCACTGCCGACCACATTTCACCCTCTTGTGGTCTCGCCATCCAGTCACGCGTATTCCCAAACTCGTTGATTATTTTGCTTCGTGACGATTCCGGCTCGAGCATGCGAGCGGAGCGGAGCAGCTGCCGCGCTTCATCCGTCAGTGGCACAGGGAGCGTATGTTCTTTGATGTTGAATTGCATTCCGATGGCGGCAGGCTCTGGAGGGATACGGGCCATTAGAAGGGCCGCGCAGAACTCGGTTTGGTATCTCTGACCCATACTGAATCTCGTGGGCACGTCAACGGATTGCGTGAGCCAGATCTGGCCAGGACTAGGCCTGAGCTTTGCCGGTGCTTCGATCGGATGGATCGCTCCTGTCTCCTTGTCTACGACGACTGCGCCAAATTTAAGCACGCACGGCGCGTCCAATATATTCGCGGTAATTCGTCTCGTAAAAAGGCGATTGAAGAAGTTGCGGAAATCTTGCATCCAATGCCCGTGGCGATATTCCGCTCTTGCGTACCCGGATCCTCGTAAGACGACGACATCGATGGTGCATGGCTCAGGTTTTGGGGATCCCATAGCCATTCGGAAGTTAATAGCTTCGAAGAGAGATGGGCAAGGAGAATAGCGTGGCTCGTGAGGTCCACCCGTCACCCAATCCACCATTGGAATGAATGTGTTCATATAAAGGAAGTTCGGAGAGTCTGAAACAGTTGTTCGCTTGTTTGCGGCGCAGTGCATTATCACCACAATATCGGTGGCGACGCCAAACGCCCCCAGTCCTTGGCAAGGTGTGGACGGATCCATGCGGCCGTATCCATGCTGTCGGACCAGGGCATATGGTACTTCGTACTCCCAATGTGGCTGAGTCCCTGGTTTGAAGTGGAGGTTTTTAAGGTCCTCTTCTCGAATGATGCGAGGCAGTATCTCGAGAGGCATGGATGCACACTTGCAAAACTAAGAGGCGCGCGCCAATCGAGATCAACGTGACAGCTACCAATTACTTGACGTGTCACTTGGCAAAATGACGTGCTTAGTTGACCAATTAGGTCAGTCAAACGCAAGTCAAAGGAACGCAAGGATACACCATGATATTCGGCAGCATCGCGACAAACACAAGCAGACATCGTAACAAAAAATCAAGCTTTAGAGTCAAAGCCTCGGCCCAGGATGCCTCCAAGAACGCAAAGGTAGGATCAATTTCACGTCCGACCAAACGAAACGGAGTGTGACCTACCCCTTGAGAATGCAGATGCAATGGCAGAGAATCCCTCATTCTCGACATTGTACAGGAATAGATCGTGCTGTGCTGCGAATTGCTCATTGTCCCGTCGAATTTCTCTCACCAGGCCGTGGTCCCTCGCGCAATTAGGACATTCAGTTTCGTGTTCGTTCAAGCATCTGCCATGGGGATCCGCGCGGGCACAAAGAGGTAATCAGCACACATGGGACGGATTTCCCGCATCCAGTCAACATACCGACTATGATAGCTATGATTGCACATGAAATGTACAGCAGGTAGATCGAGGGGGCTGCCGCACACGGAGCAACGTGTCGCATGGAAAACTTTGGGTTTGTTGGGGTCTGAAAGCTCGGCGATCTCTTTGATTTTCGCCTTGGTCTCCGCACGATAGGACGAAATCAGTTCACGGTCCTGCAAATGGAATGTTTGAGTTCTTCAAATGCGCCAAGCCATCGTAATATCGCACACATACGGCTTCAATGCCCTCCCGTGATTCGGTGATGCGAGACATAAGCCACTCTTTTACCAGTCCCACACTCGCAACGTCATTTCTACTCAGTATCTGAACAACGCCAAGAGGAGCTATATATCGCTCTTTGTCGACCACTTCCAACAGCCTCTTGAGATCTGTTGCGTGCCGTGACAGTAAAGCCGGACTTGAAGTCAAGAACCGAAGTACGAGTGGATAGAGATGGGGATGTTGAGGTCCATAAACATCCAAGCACTCCACCACATGGGCAGAGGCGGGTTTGTTTGCTATGGACAAAGAACTTGCTGCCGCAGATGTCTCTGGGCGCAATTCCACGTCCATCCAGAAGCGAAGAACTTCCTCATACATTCCCATTTTCTCCCACAGCAACACCAAGCCATCGGTGAACGAATGGGTCGAACATACAATGAGAGCGTGGACAGGTTCGTATGGGAGACTCGCCTCATTCTGTAGAACGTGCATCGTTCGTGCTTTCAAACGCTTTACTTCGTCGACATCGCCAAGCCCTGCGCCAGCTCCTGCGGCAGTATAATCGAGAGCAATTGAGAGGTACAGCTCCAACAAAGTGTTCCATATCGCAATCTGATCGCTTCGTTCATCGACATCATACTGCCTAGGTTTTATTGAGGATCCGAGAGACGCCTTGCCCTGGTCGATCTGCACCCGCTGGCCCCACCTATTATTTGCCACGGCTTCTAAGAAACGTATGAAGTGTGTTCGGTGATCAACGAAGTGCGCAAAGTACTGGCTCGGTCTGGGGATGGATGTTCGAGCGAGTTCATTGGCAGATACAGTTGTGGCTTCGGTTGTGTCCAATTGGCCATCAACAGACCCATCAGACGGTTTTTCTGTGACGACAGATTCATCCGGTGCGGTCGCCTTAGGGTGCGTCGTTGTCCCCGGATCTCCCCCACTCGCTCGATTGTAATTCAGAAGCGAAAGATAAGGTATGCCGGAAACGGATGTAGGACTTCTCGAATGCGAGCTGATGTCATTAGCGATCGCATTTGCGCCAGCTGCGGCCGTTGAAGACAGGGCTGCACTGCTAAGATCACCCACCCCCGAGCAGACGTCGATAAGCAGTTGTGTCGTGTCGTCTGGCAATTTGGATAGCAATGTTCTTCCATATTTAACGAGATTTTGCGAGGCCTAGGTCAAACCAATCAATAACAAAGCAATTAACCGCATGCGACTCACAATTCGCGGTGACGCCACTTACCATCTCGAGCCCAAGACCCCGTATATACGCGAGCGCGTCTTTGACGTTACCAACGTCCTCGATTTGAATCCTTAAGTAATCATCATGCCTCTTATACTTCTTGGCAAGATAGACAGCATGTTCGAAGTAGCCTGCCTGCCGGCAAACTCGAATGGCTGTCTCCAGATCAAATGGGAGGTGGTCGGCATTATCCTTATTCTTCCGCGATTTAGCAGAATCTGTGGACTTGATGAAGTGATCCAGACGCGTAACATCCCGCAGCTTGGTGTATGTGTTGAGAAGGAGGGTAGTGTGATCGGAATTGGCGAGACCTCGTGTATGGAGCTCCTGCAGATATGTGGCGAGGTTATGAATCTGCTGGGCGTCAAGGAACTGATATTTGCAAGAGATGACCAACGTGCTGAGTGTCCAGAAGGGTACTTGCAATAACGAATGATTTCAAATACCTTCCGCACCACGTAGCTAGGCTGAACGAAACCAAGGGTTTTCACATAGTTCGCAGTTGCAGGCTCAAATTCCCCTTTCGCGTAAAGATGGTCAGCATACTGTTTATGTATCGCCGCGATGTCTGCTTCATCAAGGCCTTCTGATCTTGCCAGTCCAATGGCCACGGGAAATAAAGATCTGTTAAATAAAAGATCCAACTTCTGCGATGTTGACTTCTCCTCCATGCGGAATAGCTAATCCCGCATTTTAGAGCCTCGTGCTATAGTAGTGGTGCGACAATGGAAGGACCTGCCTTGGCATCATTCCCGAGCACGTATATGGTTCCTCTGTGGACGAATACATCCCTTACACCCTCGACGAACGTCGCGCCGGAGTAAGCCGTCAGATGGTTCTCCATATCGAGGATTGTAAGCTTGCTCACGTCCACTGCACTTGCGTTAGGAGTGCGAGCGACATAATTCCGGACAGTGGCTGATGCTGACGTTCCAGTAGGGAAGAACGGTGGTGAGACTAGTATTAGATAGTTCTTGAACGAAGTCACTGATATCTTCGGCCCTTGATGAAAGAATACGAGTGAGAAAACCTTGCAACGACGCCATGGATTGTACGTACATTCGGTGACGTAGCAAGCGCCCCGCCCTTCCGGCGAGCACATATAAATTGCGTCGTCGCGGGCAAGAACCATCTCTTGAGTCCTTTCATGGATAGTTGCACAGCCAAGTCCGCAGCCTACTTCATCGACTACGGTAGGAGCTGAGCCGCTAGATTTCCCGGTCGCAATATAAGAAAGGACGCGATTTGTTGTTACGATAAATAGAAAAAGGGATTCTTTCTCTTTATCATTTATGGTAGGTTCGCGGAAACCTAGCCCTGTGATCGGCTCGGTGGGGGACTCGTGTATTGTCTTTGGTTTGGGGAGGGCGGTAAGGGAGTTCGAACCGGAGAAAAGAGACTGGTCAAGGTGTCGGTAAATCAACACGGTTCCGTCACCGAAACCTATTGCCAGGTGGGATAACGAAGAGGAGAGCGCGATTGTGGTGGCCTATATCGTTAGGATCAAAATACCATTCGAGATTAATCAGGCCAACCAACGAGACGAACTGGATCTGGTCGAGGGCCATGTTGCACTTTTACCGACCGTAGTAAGGCTGGTGCCTTCGTATCTTTGTCCTTGTGCTCCAGGTCCCATATCTTGAGCAGTGGGAGTCTCGAGGATCTCTCTTCCTAAAAATGGCAGGATATGCGCTGATTAGTCGATGAGTAAATGAGTCATAAGTAGTGCACATACGCCCAGCGTCACTAGAATGCCTTTCCGCTCGGTCAAATGTGTTACCCTGCCGTCTGAGTGTGCTTGCCAACTCGTAGAGTGTTCAAATTTAGAATCCAATATATGCACGCCACCGTGGATGTCAGCAAGCGCTACGCCGTGGGAGGTTTGAGCCGTTGCAGATATTTCTGCGGGGGACTTAAAGTACAAGTTCTTCAGAAGCGGATCGGGGACAGCGTGAACTTGGAACTAACCCTGAAGGCCTCCGGCGTGCTCGCGACATCGCCGACATCCCTCACAGGTATCTGGGTAAAGAAAGGTAACAGCCTCCACTGTGGTGGGGAGTCAGCCGAATGAACGTCACGCAATCCTCAGAAGGCACGAACAGAAGGACCAGCGGCCTGCGACGTCATGAGAACGCAGTATATATCCAACTGCAGTCTAGTGATATAGGGAATCCCGACGCACGGTGGATAGCACGCAGCGCCTGAAAACACGAAATAAGTAAATCTGGTTCCTCCCTCGACGCCCTTCGACGTAAACATCGAAACAAGACACTCCTGGGAAACAGATCGCCCACCTATTCGGTCACGATCATGAAGGATATGACTCTATGCCACAAGGACACCTCGTATTCTGCCGACTCTGTTGAATTTTGCCCTCGTCCCGGTTTTCATCACATCCTCGCGTGCGGGACGTATCAACTAGAAGCTCCGAACGGGTCCAAACACCATGTTGAAGCGTCCATAGAAGAAGAGGATACCGCTTCTTCGTTTGCTCCTCATAAACGTCTAGGCCGTTGTATCGTGTATGCTTGGAACGAGGACTTGGGCTCCCTGTCCGTATCAGCTCCATTGGACCTTCGCGCCATCGGCCAACCATCCTTCTTTTGGTCATAGAACTGAACTACACGCTTTTGATCAACCCGCAATCCTCGATATGAAATGGTCGGTCTGATGCAGCCACTCGGGTGGCTGATCATCAACTGCCTTAGTTGTTTAGGTCCCATGCCAGAAAGCGCACGGATCCACTTCTTGCTATTGCCAATGCCGAAGGACGCATTGACTTACGAAGTTGGGATACTGCGACCGTAAGCGTCGTTCGACCCCATCTCACAAAGTCGTACACATCGATTGGCTTTCCAGAGCACTCTTATTCTTCAGCAAAGCCTGTTTATCGCTTCAAGAGACGTCTTATGTTTATCTATAGATTGGTCTGGACGAAAGAACGAAGGGATTGTGTATGTGTAACGCTGATTCGTTCAAGCCATGCTAGTTGACGAGCGATCCGACAGTAATGAAGAAACTGAGTCATTAGTCGCCTCGCGTTCAGACGGTTATCTTTCTATTATACGCCCGCGCGAGAGCACATTCGTCATGACAAATGAATGGCATGGGCATGACTTTGAGCCATGGATAGCGTCCTGGGATTGTTGGGATACCAACATTATTTACTCGGGTGATTTGGTCCAGTCGTTCACCTACAAATTATCATGGCGCTTATTATTTGTGGATCATTTAGGTGGAGATGACTGCAAGCTCAAAGTCTGGGATGTGCGCCAAGGTTTTACCCAGGCCGCGGCCACCAACAAGAGGTATGTCGGCGGACCCAACGCGCTCGAGATAAATGAACTTCATTGTCATTGGTGTCAAACTACGTTTATATGATGAGCTTTGAAGCAGGGGTAACTGCAGTACAATCTAACCCACATGTCGAGCACTTGCTTGCTGTCGGCAGGTGGGTCCACAAAACGTCTTCGGCACATCCCTGACGATTCACATTCTACCCACCGTTGCCACCTCTCACTTTGGGCAGCTATGACGCCGTGGTCCGCCTGTTCGATGCCCGAAATATTCGCGAGCCACTCATAACGGCAAATGCAGGAGGCGGAGCGTGGCGTGTTAAATGGCACCCGGATATCCTGCGGAAGACTGATCTCCTGGTTGCTTGCATGCACGATGGTTTCAAAGTGGTTCATTTCGAGACCCAACCAGACCCAGGTGCCGAGCAGTCGGAGGGGAGGACTGCACTCAGTTTCGTTTCGTATACCATTGCTTCGCGGAATGATGACCATGCATCCCTAGCTTACGGTGCGGATTGGCAATTCTCCCCGAGCGCAAGCTCACGGAATCTAGCCGAGGACTCTTCAGTGATAGCGAGTTGCTCCTTCTATGACCATATGCTGTCAGTTTGGCGCGGCTAGCCAGCCGGGATCTAAAAAATCCTATTCCTCCCAATCGGCTGATGTCCCTCGGTGGTCTGCTCGAAAAAGCTTTGGGAGCCTTGTGCTTTCGAAATTCTAATGCAACGGTCTTGGGGGCATACGGCGAGTCCACCTTTGGCACTGCCGTGTTGGTCGCTCACTTGACCGCGCGCAAGGCCAGAAGTCGCTCACGATGGCGGGGAAAATTACTCCATTCTCACACACGTTTTCTGTTCCTCGATGTACTTCAGGGAAAACTAAGAACCGCATGCGTTGCCTCCAGACATGACCGCGCCCTCACGAGCATGTACAGCCACAAAGAAAAGGAACCAAGCCTTGTTTTGGCCAATGTTCCCATATTGTCGTCAGCAGCATCAATAAATGGTCCGCCAACATAGGCAGCACGACACTTAACTCCTTGGTACACACGAAGAGGCACTTTTGCTTCACAAACCAATAGCGTATCACCGTCGCACCTTTTGCTCGGAGGTCACTTGCTCTGACCCGTCATCGCCTCCGCCGGCGTCTTAAAGCCGGTTCCCCTTCCGATTTGTTGCATGAAAACTCGAGTTTTCGGGAAAAAAAACTATTTTTGAAAACTTGCGAGTTCACCTTGTTCCCCCGCATTTTTCGCTGTCAACAAAATCAATTGCCTGATCCTTAAGTGGTATGGAATAGGTCTGGCGTTGTCATTTTGGGTTAGGGCACGGCAGGGGAGAACCGAAAACTCAAAACTCAGCCTCGGCCTCGCCGGCCCTTAAATATTTAAGAACCTTTCCCTCTTCCTCTCGTTCATCCTGTGCCTCGACATATTCATCGAATTTTCCACTCAAGACCCCACCATTTACGATCGTTGAATCCGTCATTATTCGTGGCGTCGCATACAACCGGGCGGAAGCCTTTGACGTTGGGGGCGGCAACAGTATTGAAGGTGGAGGTTAAGCCTATCACCGTAATACAGTACTTGGAATATGTATATCAGTGATGCGATGTGAGACAGTGTCAGTCACGTTTGGTGGTAGCTGTGGCACTTATGCATATATGCGCATACGGTGTCGGCATCAGATTGGGCACAGTCGGATGACAGTATGGACATCAGCAGTATCTAATAAAGGAAGAATGAAAGTGCTGAACAGGTGGACAATCAAGATTTGCACATAATCAGCGCGCCTTCGGGAAAGGTTGTTCCATGACCCAGTCTACGGGCCGGTCAGAGTCGAGCATGGTTACAGTGAGTTTCATGCCGGAATTTCTCGTGCGTCGTAGGTAGCTTAACGCAAGGAACCAGGTGACAAACGCACTGACGTTTATCTGCCAATGAACTGTCGTGCCACCAGCCTCACAGTATGCTGATATGGCCAATCAATCAAGTTGAGGACCCGCGGCGTGTTGCCCGCCTCGACGTCAATACTTGTAAACTTACCACAGCGGCATGTGTGCCGACACTTTGGACACGTGGAATGCGACGACAGATGACGAACTCACTCCCGAACTGGTTGAGAAACATTTTGCAGAAATTTCGGATGAACTCTACATCGCTGCTGCCGCTGTAGACCGGGTCGTCAATGATATGCCTTTGCAACGAATTCTACTCAACAAAGCCCTCGCAGCGACGGAGAGCGCCGTAGAGCGCGGCAAGCGTAGCCTTGGTGCTGTGCTTCTTGCCCGTGGGGAGTCGGAAATTACCGATAAGGGCGAGGGAGCGTCATCGTCGACAAAAGTAGAGATGCAAGACGAACATCTGTTACGCCTGCTGTCGCTCCGCGCTATCGCCCTACACAGGCTAGACCGTCTAGAAACCTATTATGCCTTATCACGGGATCCATCATGGCCCAAGACTACGTCTCCAACTGGTGACGTGCAGGGCGCAGCAGAGGACGAAGACGAGGAAGACCCATGGGCGGATGACGATAGGCCTATTCCGACTTCTACATCCACTCCTGTCCCTCCGCCTCTCACTTTGTCTGAGTTCCTCACGCTCGATATCGTGACGAGTGCACTCCGGCTCGTTGACCAGTCTCTCTTCAACTCAATACGGATTTTGATGGGCAGACACCCAGATATCCTCTTTGCATGCCGCTTCGTCATTCTTGACGCCATACCCGCTTTCGTACAACCACAAGACTACTGCTTCCTGCTGCCCTCTCTTGACCAGTCGACCAACAAAGAGCGCGTCCCGGATCGAGCTTCTGGCGGCAGGCTGCCTGATTGGGTTGAAACAGACGAGGGCAAGGGACTTTATCGAACATTTTTAGACGAAAATTATCCTAATTTTCTGGATTCCCTTCCTGATGTGACACCCCATCCGCCACAATCTGCTGCCGAGCTGTCGGCGTGGTACATCAAACGAATCATGCATGTTGATGGAGATGTCGGCCTGACGGATATTGCACTTGAACTTGTGCAGCACGGCGCTTCGCAGGGTATTCTTGGCTTAGACGAGATTGGCGAAGAGCTCAGTCTGCTCGCACGTTTGGTGTATGACACTCCTGGCGCAAGCGACGCAACAGTCGATGCTAAGGTCTGGTCGCTCGAGCGATGGCGGGCCTTAGATGCAGACGAGGTGATCCGGGGTTACCTGGCACGGTCGACCCCACAGACAGTTGCGGGGGATGTTAGGCGGCTTGTCATTCCATATTTGTTTGTTCTTGAAGCGCGTGCTGAACGTGCAGGGCGCCCCAATCCAAAACTACCACAAAGATTGCTATATAACTACATTTTAAATGCGCCACTCGGTCTCAGCGCAAGTATCTTTGAAGCCTCAAAACCTATAGCGCCGGCCGGAACGCGAATTGTGAAGAGTGATGAAGACCTCGCGAGGCTTGCTCTCGCACGACTTTACGGTAGCCCCGAGCTTGATCAATGGCCGGCGATGTCCCTCATATTCGAATGCCTCCCCGATTGGCCTGCTCCGTCACCAGAAACGGTTGAAGATGGCGAGACGTCTGCCGACATCACCCTCGCCTCTCTCTCCTCTTTTGTCCAACCTACCGCATCTCGCGTGCACTCAGCACCACCGGGAGATCTTTTCGTATTCTTTTCTCCACTTCAATCTCCCGCACTATCAAGGGCCCTTGATATATTGGATGTGCATTTGGAATGTGGCGAGATTCTCGCGCGCTGGGGTGTCCCGGCCCCACTGGCATGGTTCCTCCAGAGTGCAATGGACCAAAGAGAACAAAAAGCCTGGGCGACGCGAATGGCCCGCCGCGCCACGATTGTGGACGATAGTACGCATGCGAAGACAGCTGTCAAGGACTCAGACATCGCCGGACACACAGCATTGCTCAACGACATGCTCCGTCTCGTGGGTCCAAGCTCTGAAAAGGCCCGAGGTGCTTTCAGATTGCTAGGGCGATTGGAAGTCACTAAAATATTTTTCGGTGGACTACTCAGTTCTGGCAGTGAGTTTTCTGCCATTCAGTCTGTCTACACAGCTGATCACTGTCCTGGGATGGTCCCCCTAGAATTTGATGTTGCGAAGAAGTTTTTGACAAATTCCAGCGTACGCAAATTGAATGCAAAGTCCATCGAGGAATTGTGCCTTGCTGCGTCACGCGAATTCTATGACAACGCCAGCAGTGGAAACCTTCATGTCGGCGACATGAAACTAGCCTACGACTGGTACGTTTACCAATGCCGCATTTCAAGCCTCAATCGCTCATTAATTTTGGCGGCTTCAGTCTCAGCGTGCCCACACAAACGGATGCAGTGCGTGCAGAACGTGAATTCATCGAAGCAACGAGCCGCATTTGTTCCTTCAACGTGCAATCCCGGCCCGGCGCCCCGATAACACCCATCGAGATTAGACTCGTTAAAGATCGTCTCAGTCTTGTTGCACGCGTTCTTTCAGAGAGTGAAGATGCGTACAAATACCCGGACATAATCCTTGAGCTCGTGCATAAGCTTGGCTTCAAGAAAGGCGACATCGTAGCAGAAGTCAAAGTGCGCGCGATGCTTGCAGATGCTGCACTGCAAAGTGAAGACTTCGAACGGGCCGCGGAAATGACCGAGGGGATGGTGAGCCTGTTGGGAAAGGCCCCACAATCACTCTTGCCCATTTCGTCACTGAACGGTGTGGGACCCTTGCAAAATGTGACCAACGGCAACGCCAGAGCAGTTCCCACACAGGATGTTTCGGTGAACGAAGCCGTCGAAGTATGCTGGCACAGTTGCTATCAACTTGGGAGGCAACCAGAATTTCAAGATATCAAGAGGAAGCTCCGTTTGTTAGGGCATGCGCTGCAGCTGTGTCCACCAGAGAACATGCTGGATATTCTCGCCGTGTGGCGACGGTTAGAGTCCGAATGTATTGAAGCCACCAAAACCGGCAGACGGACCGCTCACACTGAACGCGGTTCTAAGAAATCACTAGCCAACAAGGGCGCTGGCGGTTCGCTCTCGGCTCGCGGCGGCACCCTGTTCAGTGGGAATCTTTCGGACTACGCGCCATCTTCGGAACATCTTTTGCACCAAGGTGCAGATGCTGCGGCACTCGCAAAACAAACTCTATCCCGGGTTGCCGCAAACTTCCCATTCGATTTGGGGCCGTTACGTGCGGGACGATCAGCGAGCAATGCCAGTACTATTCAAAATGACGCCGATGCGTCGAGCACAAGATCCGCAGGGAAGTCCATTACCCCAGACGTGTCATCTTCTGCACGGCAGGCGCTCTCGAGGGGGATGGGCTGGCTGATTGGAGATGATGAATAGTGAAGTTTGTTCTTTCTCGCAGGTGGTCTGTTTATGAGAAATTATGACGATTCTAGTTGTGCTAGTACTTTAATCACGGATTCTACAAGAATATCGTGCTCGACACTGTGTATTCGCTGTTCCAGCATGGCAAGGTCGTCCTCAGGCAAGATGTCAACTTCGCGGACGAGAATCGGCTCTCCTTGGTCCACCTCTTTAATAACTTGATGTACCATGACGCCCGTATGTCTGATCTCTCCTTTGCCGTATGCTTCAAACGCCCGCTCTATCGCTCGCGATCCGTCGAACGCGCCTGGAAGGGCAGGATGAAGGTTGATAATCGGGATCGGTCGTGTCACAGTCCTTCCAGTGTCGACATCGAATGGCCTTGCGCCGGAAAATACGTCGAGAAATTCAGCGCTAAGGACATGCATCCATCCGGCGAGTACGATTAGGTCAATGCCATCGCCGGCGTCAGATGTCGCAGTGAGTAATTTTCGCGCCACTTCAAGATCGTAGTCCACGCGCGATTTATCAGGGTTGGTCTTCAGGTACGGCTGGAGTGCTAGATAATCGGAGGGTATTGGGGGTATCGCATTGGCAGCACGCGTGAGGCCATATGCCGATTTTCGGTTGGAAAAAACCCTCAAGACGCGTACATCCGGGATACGGGAGGAGGCACAGGCGTCGATTAGAGCTTGCAGGTTAGTCCCTGTGACCTATATCAGGAGATCTGGCGCGAAGACGTTACATGAGCGGCGAACCAGAGCCTGAAATAAGCACGACAATATTCTTTGGCATCGGGGCGACACTGGTCGTTGAATATCGGCACGAAGTCACGTGTTCGGCGTATTGATTTAAATTCTTCACGCGAGTGTGGCAGTGCTTGCGTGTTCACCGTCTGGCGATCAACATGAGATACTGCTTTTTGCCCGTCTGCATACACGTGGTCCTTAACTATCCATATCCCTCACTCCTGCTCCCTCCAAATCCTCATCGGTAGTACGGCCTCTTTGCAAGGCCCTTCACTTGTACCTTCCAGTTGCCTACAGAGACGCCAGCAGTGTGTTGAACCCGGGACTCGACCGGAACTGCCAAACATCCCAGTAATACGTGGTTTACTCTCGTTCTCTCGCGTGGGTGAGCCGTCTCTGGCCCCCTTACCTTTCTGATGGCTTCGATGCACAGGTCCGTGCATATCACTGTATCGATCCTCCGTCCTGGGGTATGGACGTCCCCACCTTGCGCCTCCCAGATGGACATGATATGGCATGTGAGATCTCCGTCCGTCACAGTGAGATCGCCCAAACTCTAACGGTGCCGAAGTGACTGAGCATGCTCATGAATATGCCCCGAGTGATGTGAGCGGTCAGTAAACGTTTACTTGCGCGTTGAACACGAACACTCAAATCCCCCCCAACGAACTAGACACTCCGGGCCCATCGTCATCCCCCCCTGCGACCACTGTGGCCCCATCATACCCAGAACCAGCCTCCGTCGATGATTTCCTTTTCGAAGTAGGAATAGTCTTGTATTCCGTCGCTCGAGGCTGCTCATTCGTCTCCCTCATAGCTCGATGAAGGCATTGAGCCCTCGCTCGCCTCGCCGTTATCCAACGACGCGCCCTCGCCTTCACTTCTTAGGCGAGCTGGCAAGTCATTTAGCCGACATAAATCACCTTTATCATCCGATGACCAGTCAAGCATTGCATCCTCTGATACCACACCAACCATTCGCTCTGTCGCTAATAAAATCACTCGTGCAGCGACATTCGCATCTGCAGGTGCATTCTGCTTTCAGTACTTGGATTCTCGGATGTACAGAACCTATTCTGCGCGAACGTTCTGTGAAAGTTTGCTCAAGAGCTCTCGTGCAAGAGACGCCAAGATCACCAGTGTGACGCGCTATATCGATGATAATATCAAGTCACATCGATTTCTCATTTGTCATGTTGTTCGGACCTCGACCGATACTAAGGATTTTTATCTTCGCCTGGATCGCAAGCGTGACAGAGCCATCCCGTTGTGGGCCTTTGCGGTTAGAGATCGGGGGAGATCAAATGCGTTGGATACGGCAGGTTACGAGATGTAGGATGCCGTGTGACTACTAATATGGTACTCCCCAGGTTGCCATCTCCGCCCGAGTCGAACACCTCAAGGACACGAGATCTGAGGAGGAGGCCGTTATCTTGTTCTCAAACCCAGCCCCCCTAACCGCAATTGCGCAGGCCTTATACGCTGTCGCTACAAAGTCTCAGATTTACACTCTGAGACAGGTAAGCGTCAACGTTGCACGCTTCTGTTGCTGCCTGCTGACCTTAAGAATGTGCAGGAAAATAGCCGGTTTTTCATCTCCATAATTCAGGAGATCTTGGTGAAGAATTTTGGAGGACGGTATCAGAGTGGAGCCCTTAATAACCCCACACTGGCGACTCAGCGTCGCGAACTCATCATGTGAGCAACTGCGATACAACTCTGCCAAGTTGTCAGACATCATTCAGAATTCCTCGAATCTCAGTTCGTCAACAACCTCTCAGTCAGAAGGTGCTGGCCAGTCCCGCTCTCAAAAGGACGATACCATAGTAAGCAAACCACCGTTCACATTTCCCAGTCATTCGCTTGTTATTTCTAACTTCCGGCTCCTGCTCTAGCCCGCTCCCACATTGCCGCTTCCGAGCATTTCGCATGTTATTCCAGAAACCAGCCCTCGGATAGGAGGAGCACAGATCGCGGTGTTCGGGTCACATTTTTCTCGATCGCTCCGGTGCTTCTTCGGATCAAAGAAGGCGGAAATAACGTGGCGTGGAGAGGACTCTTTCATATGCATTCTCCCTGCGGCAGAGAAGGCTGGATCCGTTCCCGTAGTGATCACTGACTCAGAGCAGGACAGCATAGATTTTGGTCGCGACCATGATACGGCAACGCAACAGTTTATCTATGAAGAGTCAAATAGGGGGCCGTGAGTTGCAGCATCTCGTTCACACCACGTGATTGTCTTACTGGACTTGAGGTAATCCTGCTACCTTCAGCAGCGAACCCATAGCGAGTGGCCAACTTGATGGAGATGACGGGACAGGATTGTCGCTGTCGATGTTTCAAGAGGATCCGTACGGAGAACTGTAAGCCGTGACCATTTTTTTCATCAGAGTCGATTCACTAAATGCGAGGGCTCTGTCACCTTCAGCGCGGCAATTATCGCGTTGATTGCTCAAAGGCCTGACGAGTCTGTGAAACGTTCCGACACTGCACCGCATCAGCAGAAACCTCCACCTGCGCCTTCAACGCCTGCCGGGAGGAGAGCCCCCGGAGCGGAGGCCCTTTCTGCCCTAAGACCAATCGAAACCCCGGCTCTTGATCTTCAGCGTCTCATCATGGACTTCATAGAACTGCTTGATAAGGAATATGGGCAAAATCCGAACCTAGTCAAGGGAAAGCTTTCACTCACTTCTGAGTCCAAGAGAACTCTATTGCACGTTAGTGCAGCCCTTGGATTTCATCAAGTTGTCAAAGCACTCGTGGACCATCGAGTGGACTTGAATCTTCGCGATATGAGCGGTTTCGGTGCATTGCATTATGCTGCACTTAATGGGCGCTTTGAATGTGCAAAGCTGCTGGTCGACGGCGGAGCAAACATAGAGACCATGGATAGATGGGGTCTTTTGGCGCAGGAAGTGGCGGTGGATACCAATCACCACGACATCGGACAACTGCTGGAGGCCCGTCGGTCCAACCCCCCTGACACCATTAAGGGTACCGATTGTGAAGACCTTGATACGGGCGTGCTAGCCGTAAAAGAGACTGCTCACTTACCCGCCCAACGACCAGGTGCAACAGGCTCTGCAAGGGAACATCCTGATGAGTTAGGTGGGTATATTACTTATTGGTGTCGCATTTTTCGGTTGTCTCGAACCAGATCTTCATCTTGATACTGCTGCAGCCATTCGAGGATTAATCCTCGCCATGAAATCGGATCCAGGTGGGTATTTTGGTATCCCTTGCTTTCAGGTGCACAACCTGATATTACTTGCATACAGCCGGTGTACTGTGCCACACCTTTTCTTTCAAAGGTCGCTTGTGGAGATCAGCTCTCGGGGTGGAGTTGGTGCAAACACATCAAACGTGAGAATCCACTCTCTGTGGCCTTCGACTCGGAGCACCATTCCTTACGGCTTCATCACGTCTCCGATTAAGATATCACAAGATCGGCAATACCCACATGGCTTTTCTGGCTTTTAAGCTTCGTATCGCCGAGGGCAGAAACCCGCCCCACCGCCTTCGGTTAAATTTCGCGCTCCAGGAGCATTCCGTCAAAATTGGGGTGCGTATGTCCTTATTACTCCCACCCTCATCTAATAGCATATCCCAGACTATTTGGCGGCCTCCTTCAGGAGATGTCTCCGAAGTGCAGAAAATCGCCACTTCACTAGCGGAGACTGTATCCACAACACGCGACTTCACCCTGAGTCAAACATGGACAGAGGATCATTGTGTTATTGACACAGTGTCCTCGCCTGAGTTATTTGAGATGACAATCAAGCCCCACCCAGAGGGGAGCCAGGTTCGTGGCGGGACGGCTTTTGCGGTCGCCGTCAAATTCTTCGCAGAGCCACAGGTGTTTACTTTGCGCGTCACCCTGGATCGGGGAGAGGGACCACTCTCGTGAGTACGTGTCAGATGATCGAGTTCTTGTACTGACTCCTCGGGATGGGTATGATGCTAAGACATTCCATCACATACGATGGCAAAACCGAGCTCCCGAAGTCAACGGACGCATCGCTGGTGGGTTAAGGAGCTTGACTGGGGTTGAGGAAAGTCATCCGCGTTGTAATGTTATGGCTGTGCAGTGTCGGATGACTTGTTCTACGCCAGAGTCTTCCAGTTCTGGGTTCGTCGGGAATTTGATGTTGCAACGCCACATGAACCAGCACTTGTAATAATAATAAAGCATTCTCATTTTTATGCGGCATAAGCAGTACGATTCTTTCCCCTGGAAGAGATGGTTCTGGTTGCATGTGCACGACTTTGAGAATGTCTCGAATACAGTTTACCGGATCGCTCTACGACCCTATACCACTACAATACCGGAGGCGAACTTGTATGTATAAATTGACAATATCAGGGCAAAAAAAAAGAAAACTGCGAATCACATTCCTCAGGCATGCCCTATTGATACGTAAACTGTGCAGAATTACTGAGACCACCAATGGGGCTGGTCTCTCTGATGGTCACAGAAACGGGTCCAGGTATTGCGCGCGCCGGTAAGCTACATATGAGAGAGTCTGCTCTCCGCTCCACCACCGTAGCTTCCTTCAACCCAAAGAAGCATTGGTGTGACGGAAGAAAATGTGAGCCGAACACTGCGATAGGCTGTCCTCCTGTCATGGTGCCACTATTCGGGATAACATGCGAGATGCTTGGACGTTGTGGAGTGGCGGCAAGCTAAACAGTGAGACATGATAAATCCATGTTTTTGGGCGGGTGAGTACTTAATAAAAGTGTGATGTGTGCTTACCGCGGGGTCTAGCACGCGTCCTTGAGATTCCCTTGAGTTGGATAGATCGGCGCCTTTTTGCAGAACCGTCGATGTGGGACTGGATGTAGAAGTGACTGGCAACGCGGCAGCGCTGGAAGAGGGTGGATCACGAGCAGTAACGCGGATATGAGGCATTGGAGGCTCCGTATGGATCTCGAGCCGTGAGCGGCGACGAGGGGCCTCGGTACCGGAGGTGGGAGACTGTTGCCCTTGATCTTGCGGTTGAGAGTTGCTTCGATGATGCTCCTGTTTGGCGGCGGCGGAACTTTGCCTGGAGACAAATTCTATGTAACGCCGATAGATCTGGAGTCGCACACTACCCGCCAATTCGCTATTTTGTGATGTGCCATGCTCAAATTTGCCGTGGTGAGCACGTTCTAGGAGTTCCTGGATGATAGAACAGAAGGCCCAACAGTTCTTCTACGATTCCCTCCGTAAAACAAACTGATTGGGCATATGACGCGGTTTATACGTACCGGCCACAGCTGATACCCTCCTAGTTCTTCACGAACGATGCGCAATAAAACACGCAACTCCCTTAAAGTGGGTAGAACTTCGAATATTTGCCGGTTCTCACGAGTACCGCCTTGGATGACTTCGTCCTTGCGAATGGTAAACGTTGCCTATCATTGGCTGGTTGTCAGTCAAATATGCTCATCTCTTGCATTGACTATGGACGAACTCGATCGTTGGCTTCAGTCGCACCAAATCGAAACAAGAATATCAATATCGATATATTCCGTGACCTTAGTCTATCAAGTCGTAGACAGGCATCCGTGAGATCGCGCAATCGCTGGAGTTGAAGAACGAGGAATCTATGTTTAACCCTCCCAGTCCATTCGGTGTACGATTCAGTCGAGAATATTTGCGCTTCCTGCCAATCCACCGACTCATCCACCCAATCGAGTAGCTCGGGCAATGTGAAATGAAAGATGGCGTCGGGAGTAGGACGGGGCGTTAGGTGAAGCAGGCGGAGAACACGTGGCATGCTCGGGCTTGGAGGGAGCAAGGGGTTCCCATTTGTACCGGTAAACGATGCACGCTGCACGGCGCTAGTCAGCAAAGAGTTGCCGAGGCATGGAGCAGCCGAACGTACGACGCCATGTTCTCCAGCCTTAGCTCGGGTATTATCAGGCGATGAGAAAAGTGGGTCTGAGGGCTGGCGACCACGTGAAAGGGTCATGTTTAAGCGAAATAGCGATTTTGGTCTGAGGCTACAGGTACTTGAGATATCCGGGTAATGGTTTGTGCAAGAACGCTGGTTGGGAGGTCAAATCAGACTCGCTCAACTCAAGATCAGAGGTTTGAAATCATTTTCGGAAGTCGAGTGCGGTATGGGAACGAGGTTGGGGCCCAAACGGGGAATCGCGCAGGAGACCCTGCCACGAGGCTACTGAGTTTCCAGAATCGAGGCACCAGACACCATTGGTTTGTGATCATGACAGCTGTTTTCGGCATCTTGAGGCTGCCGGGGTTGCACTGGTAGCATGTGTTATAGAGACTCGAGCATTTCAGCAGATGTGCCACGATAAAGCAATAAAGAGGAATTTTCGCGAATCTTTCAAAATTTGAAGCCCTTGGTAGGCAGAGGTAGCAAGCCGTTTCCCAGACTGTGAGCGCCTTGAATTTCCCGCAGCGGAGGCTAGCTGGAGCCCCCAGTGCATAACATGCGATGAGAGTCAAATCACATTTGTGATCCTACAGCACGAGGACTTAGAGTTAATTCTCGAAGCAATACAGTAGCGCAACTCAACTACTACGGTTCGCCGCGCGGGAAAGCAAAAACGAACACGAACATCGCCGATGTAACACGCGTGGTTGCTTGTCTTGGAGACGAAGGGACGCGCGACCATCTTGGAATGGGATGAAAAGCACCCATATCTCTAACCGCCAGTTTGTCAAGGGATAGGCGCCTCGCGAACGCGGTTTGCCGACTTACCTAAGCATTGGTCGCGCTGCCCCGACTCATTATCGTATTCTGCGAGCCTCTAATCAATACTTAAGTCATGGGAGACGACGGTATGGGTACACCTGAGCCGTTATACTGTTTTGTCTGTCGAGCCCTACCGTAGGCCTCGACTCGGCTCGAAACAACCTTAGAATTAGATTAGAATTAGAAGCAGCAACCGTTGATAAAATGACAACAAAATGGGATGTGACCGTAAACGTCCAGGGCACAGGTCTGAACAGCCTGAACATCGAAACGCAGGTACAGTCTGATCCGCGGGGTAGTAGAATGGGCAAATTGGAAAGTTTGACAGAGAATCAAATCGGACCACTGTTCGCGCATTTCCTACCATTCCCGAATCGGAGCACAAGTATTGACAGTGTAAAGACGCGGGTGAGCAAGGGAATGTTCCAACTTAATACACTCGGTTCCGCCGTCCATAGCCGGAGCCAAATCTGAGGTATTCGCTCACAAGTCATCAAATCGCCCATAGAAGCAGTACCAACAACATGGTGGGGTATTACGACGAAATTGAAATCGAAGATATGACATGGGATGAGGAAGCTCAAGTGTATCACTACCCTTGTCCTTGCGGAGATCGCTTTGAAATCAGCCGTGCTCAACTGGCAGCTTGCGAGGATATTGCAATATGCCCTAGCTGCAGTCTGATTATTAGAGTCATATACGACCCGGTACGTCCCATATCGTTGACACATTTGCTCGCTTGTGCTACAAACGGCTCACCTGCGCATGTTGTCATACTTTAGTTGGATTATGAAGATTATGGCGATGAAGAACGTGATGAAGTTTCCCCGATCGAAGAAAGCGAGCCCAAGGAGAAGGACGATGCCGATGTTCATCCTACCAAAGCCGCCGATCCTTCTGTTGCTGATCTCAGCAACGCTGCCGCCAATATCAGGCTTACCGACGGTGAAGCTCCATCGGAGCAGAGCGTGCCGATTAACATCGTAGGAGATCCAATAGATCGCACAAAGGGAGGCTCGGAGAGCAAGAGTAATTCAGATGGCGAGGTAGCCATGGGGATAGCATCTCCGACATCGGCCGCGAGACTTCGTTGACGCACTGGTGTTACTGCATACCTCTATCAACGTTTTTCTGTCGTCCCCTCCTATACTTATGCGCAGAGTTCACGTCCGTCCGCGCTGATTGACCTGTGTCTCGTCCTGAAGCACTAGTACTACTGCTGCTCATCCCCTTCGAATAAGCCGGCCAGTATCACCCCATCATTCTGTTTGCTGTATCCTGCAAAGTTTCATATCTGAAGGCGTGGTCTAATGAAGAATAGCGGCTCACGGCTGTCATTGGGCATAACTTCTTTCATTCCACCCCAGGAACTTAATTCACGCGTGTTTCAATGCGCCCTTTGGATTGAAAGGTCGTATTGCCAAAGCGGGCGGAGGTCTCCCGGGATTATATAAACCGCAGGTGTCAAACTCGCCCCTTAATCTGGAGCATTGGTACTCTTGCCACCCATTCTCCTCGAGTGATGTATGAGGCGAATAAGCCCGGCAGGCGTCATACCTTCCATTCTCTTTGCGGCACCCTTCAAAGAATTCATCAAATCAATGAGCAGTCTAAGCAAACGGGCAGTGACTTACGATTGTCATCGGCCTAACCCTCTGAAGCCTTTCCTTCAATTCAAAACTCAAACCAGGGATCTCCGAGAAATCAATTTCTGGGGAAAGCGTAGTGGCTTCGTCCTGCATGAATACGCGAATATCATGCGCTTGGCGATGTAATTGCGCGCTATATTGCCCTCAATAGGTGTAATTCCTGCCATCAATACCCCTCGACGGAGAATAGTGGCACCCTTCCATACCTTCTACATCTAGCCGGCGAAGGATCGTCGAATCGATTGTGGCTAGTTCCGGAGCTAATTGGATAAAAGAGCTTGCTGTCGTGTCCGGGCGGGAAAGCAGTTCAAAAGCGCTGCACAAGATCGCGAGCGTTAGGTGTTCTGCGTTGTTATGATCTCATCTGCAATGCCACGATACCTTCGCATAGTTCCATCAGGGGTTATTTTGAACCCCGCAGCAGACCACGCCTGTAATCAACAAAACGGTAAACTTAGAAAGAAATGTGTCCAATAAGCCATCCGTACGTGTGGAGAGAGGACCAGGTTTTGGAGTATATATCGGGCTCTGTCGAGCTCGCGAGCAGCAGACAAATAAGCGTCCCAGCGCTCATTTGTGACCAAGCCGGCACCGCGACCTTTAATAGTATACAGGGTTAACGGTGTAACCATATCATTGGATAAAACGAATATGCAAACCAAGAGAGGTGAGCCTTGTGTCTGCATTATCGGGTCTCAATGTCATTCGATACTCTGAGCGACTTGTGAACATCCGGTCTAGCGGATGCGCGGCTCTAGTTCAGTTAGTTCTGCGTTTGAATGTGAGTCCTGCTCACAAGGTTCTTGAGCGCCTCGCGACGTAAGGTCATCCACCATAACACCGATGAATGCATCAGCCCGAGTAAGAATTAGTGGAGGCTTCAGCAGTGCCGCAAGCGCAGCGTTTGCTCCAGCCAATACCCCTTGCGCGGCAGCCTCCTCGTAGCCAGTTGTTCCTGTTCAGCGTGTGGCTCAGGGTGACGAAAGGGTCCCAGCTGATCATAACGTACCATTGATTTGTCCGGCTAAGAAAAGACCCTAAACACAACGAAAACCTCATCAATACGAGCTCGCATACTACAGGTTTACTGGTACGCACAGGAATACGCTTTGTTTCCAAAGTTGCTATAAATGAGGCGACGTCAGACAATGGATGTTCCTAGTCAAGCGAATGCGCGTACACACGTTTGAGTTCTCGTGCGTCGACGCAGTCGTACTCCACTCCGTACCCCGGTCTGATCATTTCAACATCTTCAAGACCGGGGATTGAACGTAGCATCTTCTCCTGGATATCCGCCGGCATCGTGCAGGATATTCCATTGGGATATATCACGTCTCAGGGCAGACGACATCCCATAAATCTCAATATTAACAGCGCAGGAAACTTGTTTGGCATGACTTACCGGAATCATAACCCTCTGGCTCTAACCACACAACATGATGATCTTTTCCGGTGAATCGGACCACTTTACTTTCGATGGATGGGCAATAGCGCGGGCCTTGAAGCGAGACGTCAATGAACGGAGACGGACCAACAGCCATTAGGTCCAATACCTTTGACAGTCTCACGAATATGCACGCTCATATGCAAATTATCACGAATAATCTTATGGGTGTCGGGGGTTGTATGAGTTTTGAAGCACGTAATTTGATTGTCCTGGAGATGTCAAGCATTGGGCGTATGCGATCGGGAGGGCAAACTGAACTAACCTGATTTGTCACACGCTTAGTTAAGTAGGAAAATGGCTGTACGTCGCTGTCCGGGAGCTGTACTTCTAAATGATCCCATTTGATGCTCGGGCTTGCAAGTCGCGGGGGGGTTCCCGTCTTGAGTCGACTAAGTTCGAAACCCGCTTGTCGAAGAGACGCTGAAAGCCCTGTAGGAGGCGATGCTGCTTCACCTATTCGGCCAGCTGGGTAAGTTTCGAGGCCTATCGTAGCACGCTAATCTTAGCGAGCGGAAGGAAAATGTGACGATTGTGCAATTACCTATATGTATTTCCCCTGAAAGAAATGTTCCAGTGCACAAGACGACGCTAGGGCAAGAAATCTCTTCCCCGGTATCTTGGGATTATAAAAATCAGTTTCGAGCTGGCATTTAAAGGAGAATTGGGTGTCCCCTACCTAGTCTCACTCCGCCAACTTTTGCCCACATCTTAACGGACGACAAAGGCGAGATGCTAGTATGCGCAGGCATCTCTGGCGCCATCCATATTAAGTCATGGACACTTGCGGCCCGAATTTCAAGATTGGGATAGTTAGCCAGCAGAGCTTGCATATGCTTCTTATACAACTTGCGGTCTATTTGCGCCCGCAAACCCTTGTTTAAAAATAAGCATCAGCAGGTTAAGGACGCCATGCGCAGGCGATTGCGATAGACGCGTAACGACGTACCCATACAGCAGCACCTTTTGAACGATTCAAAACGTGGAACATAATGCCGGCCTGATCTAATCAGCAAAACAAAAAGAGAGGGCATTAACGATCATCACCCAATATGTTCCTCTTTCAAACCCAGGGAAGGGTAGGAGTACGAACCGGCTACACGCCCACAAACTCCATCCAAGGCGTCGATTTCACGAACAAGTGTCCCCTTTCCAACGCCTCCAATAGAAGGGTTACAGCTCATTTCTCCAATCGTATCGGGTCGTTGTGTGAGGAGTAAAGTTTGAGCACCTGTTCGCGCCGCCGCAGTTGCGGCCTCGCATCCTGCATGACCACCGCCAATTACGCATACTTTCATTTTTAAACCCTAATCGTTAGAATTCCAGAATAACGGCACTCCGTTAGGAAAAGATTGCGCACCATCGTAGTGGCGGTCGCGACTACTAGAGACGGCAGGCGCATTCGCATGAGTGGCTAAGCGTCGGTTCTTAGAGTTTAAGAGCCTCCCCCATCTCGTAGAAAAAGTTCGCCCCCTCCAATGAGTATTGAACGGCAGCATAAATTACGGTGGCTCGAGGGCTCTGTGTGAAAAATGTTTCCTCGACATAACTAAGTGCAAACATTTCAACAGTGAGCCGACTCTCCTTCGAGACTGCATCTCGGCCACACTACACCATCTATAGCAATGAGCCTGCCTCACCACCACGGTCATTCCCAGTCAGCGAGGTCGAATTTGCGTCGGCCTTTGCTGGCACTGCGAAAGCTGGTCATTTTGATGTTTCCGCCAGCGCTGGAGTTGCGGCATTCCGTATCATCTCAGGCTGGCTCCGCTCTTCCTTTTGGTAATACATAGGCCCATCCTCCGTGGCCGGCCAGATCGCAACCATATCCAAGCCCAGTGTACCGCCAGGGCCCAGGTTCTAACGACAGTGATCGTGCCTAAGCTTGCGCAAATGGTGTTGTACCTCACCACAGCCACACAAATACAACGAGAGGCATGATTGAGGCACTGGCATCCACGCTATAGACCAAGGGTACGGTGCCATGTTAAATTTTTTTTTGCTTGTTTGTACGCCTGCTCTATTTTCGCATTCAGACAGCCACATCTCGCTCTGAGCCGCCATTAGTTCTTGGGACTGGGAGAGCCGCATCATAACACTGGCAGAGCACGACAAATGGTGGTGGTGGACACATAGTCAACTAGGATTGCCAGCCTCGCATTGGCCAAAAAAATTACTGTGGACAGCATAGTGCGGCTTCGCCACCGCCACCACGCCGTCAATTAGAGATCGGCCGCTCCAGTGTTGGGTGCGGCAGAACTACTGGAATATTTGATGAGAACGCTTCGACCGTACATTGCCCACATGTATATTGTGGTCCGTTTGTTCTACACACGCACGTAGCCATTGATACAAGTACATACATCCCTACCAGTAGCACAAACGAGATATCGGTTAGAAACAGCGCAAGCGTGCAAAGCATTACATGTTACAAGCACAACGGAAAGGAGACAGCTTCATCGAGCGCGGTTCATTGCAATTGTGTGCACTGCGTAGACACAACGAGTTAGAAAACAAAAGCGTAGTGGATTCGGATTATAAGCAATCAAGTATTTACCAACGGATATCTGCATCAACGTGATGGTCATTCAGTGTTAATTGGCTCGCGACACTGCGTCCATTCTTTTCCGCATTTGAAGTCGCGAAAGTCCAGCTCAGTAGGAGGAACACCAAGTATACGGCTTCGTGAAGAGGGAGTATGAAGGTTGGAGCGGTTGATTCCAGGTACCCAGAGAAGAAGCTCTTTATTCGGGCCAAGAATCCAGCCGTCCTGCATGTCAAAGGTCTGGGATGGGAAAAGATGAGGAGGATATTGTGTGGTGATGTCGGGACGGATACGTGAGATCGCGTCATCTCGATCTTCGGGGCCGGATTCGGAGGAACTATTGTGTTTCTGGCCAACGTTGCCCCGCACCAAGATGTCTTCTAAATTCCACAGTCGGACCGAATAATCGGCGGAACCCGAGACTACGTGAACGCCGTTGGGGGAGCATGCGACAGACACGATAGAATGAGTGTGTTCCGTCAGTGGTGCACAAACCTCGATGCCCATCTCAGCATTCCACACTCGAATGGTGTCGTCCCAAGAGCCTGAGACGAGGAATATACCGTCATGGGAAAAAGCAACAGAGGTGACGTAAAGCGAGTGTCCTTCGAATGGATCGCCAATCATCGCCTGCGTCTTTACACTCCACAGCCGGATATCATGTGAGCCGGAAGCAATTTTGGTGCCATCGGGCGAGAATGTTACAGAACTGACGTCATCAGAGTGTCCTTCGAGTGGCTTTCCGATCGAAGCACCGGTCTTCGAGTCCCATATTCTGATTGTTCGATCTTTAGACCCTGATGCAATCAAAGTGCCATCAGGTGAGACGGCGACCGACCAAATCGGGCCTTCATGTCCTTGCAGCGGTTCACCGATGCGTTCTCTTGTATCCGCGTTCCATCGCTGAATTGTTGAATCGTTCGAGCCAGAAGAGGCAGAAACGATTTGAATGCCGTCTGGAGTAAATGCCACGGATGTGATCATGTCATCGCCAGTGATCTGTTTGATCAACTCTCCGGTGGTTGTCTTCCATAGACGGATCGTCGCGTCATTTGAGCCGGATGCAATGACTGTGCCATTTGGGGAAAAAGCAACAGACCGAACTGAGTCATTGTGTCCTCGGAGGGGCTCTCCGACTGCTGTGCCAAGCGTCGCATCCCACACCCTGATTGTATCATCGTGTGAACCAGATGCAATATATCTGCCATCACCAGAAATCGCAATGCACAACACGGAATCGGAATGTTGAAACGGTTCACCAGAGTCCGCACCTGTCATTGTATTCCACAGCCTGATGGTGTTGTCGCATGAACTTGACACAAATTGTGATCCATCGGGTAAAAATGCGAGTGAAGTGATGGTGCCTGTATGCCCTTTGAGCGGCTTGCCAATTGCGGCACCACTCTTGGCGTCCCACAGTTGAATTGTGTTGTCTCCCGATCCTGATGCAATCAGGGTACTATCGGGGGAAAATGCGAGGCACCGGATATCGCCAAAATGTCCTCGGAGTGGTTCTCCAATTGCCGTAAGCGTTCGTGAATCCCACAATTGAATGGTCTTGTCATCGGAGCCCGACGCAAACATGGTGCCATTGGGGGAAAATGTAACACAATTGACGTCACCTGTATGGCCTTGCAGAGGTTTACTGATTGCTGTACCAGTTGTCACATCCCATATTCGAATTGTATCATCATAAGAACCTGAAATGAAAATCTTGCCCTCGGGAGAGAATACTACAGACGACACCACCTCCCGATGCCCAACAATCGGAGCGCCAATTGGGGAACCAGCAACCGCATCCCACAAACGAATTGTCTTATCCCATGAACCCGATGCCACCTGAGTCCCATCAGGAGAGAATGCAACAGATGTGACCCAATTGCCATGACCGATGAGAGGTTCACCAATTGCTGCAAAATTTTTGACACTCCAGACTCGAACAGTATGATCATCGGAGCCGGACACAACACGCGTGCCGTCCGGGGAGAACGCGACGGCGCGGACCCGATCAGAATGTCCCGCCAGTGGCTCACCAATTGGCATGCCTGTCGCCACGTTCCAGAATCGAACAGTCCAATCATTTGACCCTGACACCACGAGGCTACCATCAGGTGATATCGCGGCGGCGTTCACCGAACCGATATGACCGGTAAATACACGGACGAGTCTTGGCCAATCCGCCATACGACCTTGCCGCATTCTCACGCTCTGGGGGAATTGCCGACATAGTTCGTATATGACCGAAGACGTCGGTGCAAATGCGAGGGCACTGACATAGATGTGCGGAACACTTTGATGAATCGGTGTAGCAAAAACAGAAGTGTATTGTTTGAGGTCATGAATGAGGGTTCCAAGTTTGTCGCTGGCATGCACTGCCTGATGGAACAATGAGAAAGAATGCCGGATCAAGTGTTCGTGTGCTTACCTTCGATGAGTTGATGGCAGCTAAGGGTTCTTGGAACGAGGTGTCCGTCACACTCATCACTTCCAGCCATTCAAGGAAACGGCTGGATAGCAAACATTGAAGCTTCAGGGAAGTGGCATCATCGACGGTCGGGAGGCACGAGATATGCTGTGCCCAGAAATGACTTGCATAGTCCAGATGGCGTGAGATATGATCCTTGATGAGAATATCGAGATTTTCAATGTTTTTGTTCGCCTTGTACGAAGTTGGTATTTGGCAAATGTTGAATCGAAGTTCTCGTTCCATGACTTCGAGACACCCAACTGCCAAACTGTGGTTCGCTTGATTGACGTCAATGAGGTATTTATGAGGTTTGTTTGCATCATGCAGGAAGTCGGCAAAGGACGTATGAAACGGGAATATAGGCAGACCGAAGTCGTGCGTGTTTACCAGGAGTGAAGCAAGCCGTCGGACAATACGATGGAAATCACCAAGTGTTAGGTCGGTTCGTGATTCCCGCGGGGTCAGCTCCCAGAGCGCTCGGAGGGACATCGGCTCTTTGACACCGATAATCTGACCTAAAATGAGCTTGAGCCTTTCAAGACCAACCACCGATGCATCCCCAAAATGTTCATCCAAGATTCGCGAATACAGCTCATCGAGGCCTTTATTCCCATTCAGGAAGAGAGCCAGACGCTCTCTTGGGAGTTCGGTGCCCTGCCTGTCGACATTGCCACCTATGTAGCGACATGCGGTCGACGCCCACTGAAAAGAATCACCCGCCGCGTTGGCAAGTCGGTTCAAATCGCCTGGTTCTAAACCCTCCACATCCCTCAACGCATTGTGCACATAGACGGAAATGTCCCGCACAGTGAGGCCAGTCGGAATATCTTCCATCAGCAAGTAATCCACACCAACTGCTTCACGGGACCGGAGAGCCCTCTGGACATCTTGCTCGAAGCGTGACGTCACGATGATACGCAATCCGTTGGGGAGCTCGTGTGCACGTTCCGTGAGTATTTCGAGGGCATCAGCACGATCATCTGCATTTCCAATTTCGTCGAATGCATCGATAACGATCACAGTATCACCGACGGCAGGAAGACCGGCAGATGGTGCAATGATAAAGTGCTGATATTGCAGTCCGCAGATATCTGTCTTTCGTATAGCTGTTTTATCCTTGACTGAAGCAACAAGATGCAGCTTGCGCAACTCATCCTGGTCGGCTAGATGTCGAGCAATCGTGCTGAACAGGCTGCCTGGGTTCAATGTCTCCCTGTTTTTATAGTCACAGCAGTAGAGTGAACCGAGACGTTGGAGCTTGTCCAAGTGGGCGGCAACTGATCGTGAAATTCGAGATTTCCCCGATCCTGCCACACCACAGAGCCACAGGACACGTGTATCGGGCTTGCGCACTCCGCCGACCTCTTCCTTCGAGTCGGGACAATTAGCATGAACGGCCCACCGCAAGATTGACTCGATAATCTCGGTGCGCGTTCCATCCAAACATTGTGTCTTGGGATCGTGGACACTGCCGTATGCTTTTTCTGCAAACTTGATTTCGCTCAAGAGTTGAAGACCCTCTGCACAAAACATCAATGATTGAACGGAAGATGCGAAAAAGACGGAATCGCTCTACCGATGTTTTGTAGTTCACCGCACACTCGATGGACCATCACTGCAGCACTGACGTCCGCATGTTCGCTAAGACTACTGCGCAATTTCTGGAGATTGTCGATATACTCCTTCGCCTGTTGATCGACAAGGGACGTCATATCTCTTAACAGTCTACCACCTAAGTAGACCCTCGTGAAGAACAATAAGACCTCTGGATGTGTATTCATACATACCAAAACGCCGCTCGCTACAATATTCCTTGACGAAGTAGGTGCACTGAACAACTTGTAGTAGAATCTTGAGAACAATATCGTTGCACCGTGGCGACTGATCTCGCAACGGTGTCGCGTCCTGAGCCACCTTGCAGCTCTCATCCATCTCTCCCACAAGCTTCTGTATGAGGATGTCTCGGTCTGACTGCAGCTTGACAAACTGTGCATAGAATTAACCTGTGATTGTCGTACTTTCATTTCGCATGCTCACTGAATAGGCCACTGATACGACTCCCCATGCGAGTTTGACAATTGGATGGATCTACTCAAAAGGTACCGATCGGTCAGTTCCACACGATCAGAGAACATGGAGCGACAGACCTCGGCAGTAACATTAGCCAGTTCCATGAACCCTTCAAGGCGGTCGAGGACGTTTCCAAGATCGAACTGCTTCGTTGCAGCGGTGGTGACATTCGAGAAAGCGGTAGGCACTTGATCAGTTGGGTCGCCTGGGGCATATGCCATCGCAGCATTGGCATCCGCAGCCTGCTGTACGGCGGTGCCCGCGTCTAACTCCGAGATGGTGACATTCATCTTTAAGAGAGCGATCTCTTTCCCTTGACGAGATGAGATGGGGGATTCGATAACTATTGATCGGATATGAGCCAGATCTTGCTGTCACCAAATTGAATCACTGACTTTGCATTCCTCGGCGAGTAGAACAGTCGATCAGGCATGTTCCGATATCCTGGCCGTGGCGTAACACGTGGGCCTGGCGCAGGGTGATAGTAGCGAAGTACTCATGTGTTGTTGAGGACAATGAACTATAGAACGCATCGGGAATTAGCGCGAAGGCGACAGCAGATTGGGCACAATGAACTCACAAACTAGCTCCAAAAGGTTCCCTCCAAAAGACGTCGGTTCCCTTATATCCGACATAGTCAGATTTTGGTTTCTTCAAGCCATGGCAAATCGCTGGTTGTTTAATGTCGAATGTCAATCTGTATTTCCCCGATGTATCCAAGGCGGTCCCGATAGGCTGACAGCTAGCATCTTTGGAGATCGCGTGATGCGTTAGCTATGGAGAAGCGACTGGGAAGATGCGAGCGCCTACCTCTGATGTCCAGGTTTATGCCCAACGAGGGAGCACCTGCCGTCGTGGGCATAACAACATTAGGCCGTCGCCTGCGATCTGCGAATGATTACGACAGGTATGTTGAAGCTTGACGAAGAAACGTGATGTCGGGTCGGTGCAACGCTCTCGGTGTGACCGATGTCACGCGTACACGCGTCACGATGCGGGGCCAGTTGACTCAAGGTGACGCTGCCACCACCGACCGTCATTCATTATCGATACCTTCATCGTGCCCTTTGTGCCCGCCATGCTTCCTGCTGCCGATGCCTCTGCTGCTAGCGCCAGGGCTTGCGCGCTTGATGCATTGCCTCAATAACCCCACAGCCGTCCCACTCGACTGCATCTTGCTGCTCCCTTTGTGATGTCCCTAATGTGGCCGGCAAACGTGCCACCCCTCGTGCCGACTCTGTGCCCTTCTTGATGTCCTACAACATGGCTTCGTCCCTGCAGCAGGGGAGGTCACCCTATGCAGACATTCGCCTGTCAATGAGCGCATGGAAGGTTGCATGCTGCCAACTTTGCAGTGCTCGTGCCAGCGAATAGTGTTGTGAACACGCTGCACTGCTAGCATTGCTGGCACTACTAGTACCAGCAATAGCGAGCTTCCTTCCGAGCTATGGACCAGGGCGCATTAGCACACTATGGCAATCATGCTCCATTTGATTTGGTCTGGCTTTTTTTGGTCGTCTCCGACACAAGAAGGGCTCAAAATGTGGCGGCAACTAGGAAATCGACACTGGAATCACCCTACGTCCTTCAACATTGCGTAGCCTGTCCAGGCTTCCATTGGCGTTTCATTTCTTAGAAATACTCGCACTCCACGTACCGTCACATAATGCCTAATTGGTCAGATCCCGCCGAGATAGCCAAGGATGCGGGTGAGTTTGGCTGCTGCTGTCATGTATCTGACGTGACATTTACCTCTTCCTTACGATTTGCAATCGGTTTATTTTTCCAATCGCATCACATTGCATAGGCATCCTTTAAAAAGAAATCTTTGAAAAGCTCAACATGCTGTTGTTGGGATTGTTCACATGGGAGATAATCATGCAGCTGCCATTTGACTGGAGTATCATCTCGCGCAAGATTCGTCCCGGCCCTTTCTTCCTGCCCTTCTTTCAAACAAGTAACCCAACAAGCGCACATTTGTTCTGTTTCACTCCGGGCATGTAACAGCGCGAAGGACGTTGGCCTTCGTTCTTCTACTTTTACTGCAAGTACTCAGTCTGGTCAGGAGCCGTCGCTATCAATGTACTCACGAATGTAACCACGGAGGTCAACTGCCCAACAATCGTGAGGGTTTGTTCCCTCCTGTCTACCTAATAATACACGCCCGATCCCCGCCTTCGGATTTGTGGAACGTAGATTTTTCCGATTTGTAGCCAATATATCTATAACGTCCTCATCGAAAACACTCACCATCGCGGTCTGGAACCCCGCTCCTCTCGTGACGGTTCCATTGGTAGTCGTGTCACTGGGTCAATGGGGTCTACTTCTCCATGGAATTTCAACAATTTGATCACACTGGTCGATGCCGTTTCTCCGGTGTTGCCCGAGTCGATTTATCTGTACAGTGAGTTATTTGCTCAAGTTTTTCTCTCTTCCCCCCCGTTGCACGGGACAAACAAGAAGCCGAATATTAATTTAGCAATGCCGTTTGACTTGACTGTCCTGGTGCTTACGGCGATTGCGATGCTCAGGTCTCCTCGGCATTCATCACTCCGGCAACTTCTTTTCCGACAGGGCGTTGTTTACTTTCTTGTCGCATTTGTCGCCAACATGGTTCCTACAATCTTCAACCGTATGTATTTCCTTCTTCCCTCAAACCTCCTGACGAATATGAGCATCACTTCCAATCATCACTCTTGATATGCAGCAATAATGAATATCACGTTCTGCTCCCCCTCAATCATGGCTTGCGCCATTAATATTGTTGCCTGCCGCTCATTCATCTCCCTCACTAGTTTCTGGCAGAAGAATGTTTACGTCTACTCTGGGCCGGTCCACCATCCCATACGCCCTCCGAGGACCGAAGGTTCCGTGGCGGTGACCATATCCATGCTTGCGCAGGTGGCAGTAGCCGCCCTCGTGATAGCGCCCTCGTAAATAAAGAGGGAGGTGTAGGCAATGTGATCGTGGGGATCACATCCTATGGCAACAGTCTCACAAACCCAAAGAGAGATGCGGAAAATACAATTGCGGGAATTGCATTCCGCATTCTCGGCGAAGGCATCAATTCAATGGGCCAAACGCACGATATGGATGAACGAGAACGACACTTTTCTGAACCTGAAGCCTGGGTATGAAGGCAGTGAAGCTACTAATCAAAACGAGGACGTTGCAGTGCATATGGAGATGACACATTGTCTCAGGGTAGCCCCTGCTACACGGTGCAAACATGCTTCCAATATTACATGTACAAGTAAATTTTATATTCGAGATTTCAAACACCCAAAACACGGTATCACAGCAATGGACTTCCTGAAATGTCCAGGGGCACGTAGTAATAATGGAAGACTGATCAAAATGAAGATGCACGAACATATTCCCGTAGCGAAAAAAAAACAAGTCCAATGGCAATAAAAAAAAAACTACGAGAACATGCCAATGTCACAATGCCAGAACTAGTGCAATTCAGGAAGACCCGACCATCCGGCTCGCGGAGGCGGAGGTTGGCCTGCGAGTGAAGGCACAAAGTGACTCTCCCCAGCGACAAGGAACGGGTCGTTTGTTGTCATCTCTGCCCTAGGCGTTTGAAGTGTGCTGTCTGCAGCAGCATACGTTGACCGGGAAGAATGCTTTTTGTGGACAAAGTATGCGATGCCTGCTGCGACGACAGCAAGCGCTAGGAATCCACCTACGACACCTCCTGCTATGGCGCCCGCGTGATTGGGTTTCTTTTTCGGGATCTTATTTTGCGGTGAACTTGGAGTTGAGGTAGGGGTGCCTGTACTCGAACCGCCGGATGGAGTAGTGAGAACCTGAAAAGCACGACCGTCAAGGGTTTCCGTCGGGTCGAAATGGCATGTTCCCGTGAAGGATACACTCACCGTGGTGGTAGTATATGTGTTCTCGGTGAAGGAAATATTTGTTGTTGTGGTAGTTGACGTGGCTGAGAGGGGGCTGGTGCTTGGCGCGAACGTCACAGGTGATGATGATGATGTGGACTGTGGGAGAAAAACCAGGCAAAAGGTGGGTTGGACGCTCATTCCCTGTGCGTCTTATCCCATAACGGGACTGAAAAACGCACTTGGGATGATTGGGATGATACCCCGGTAGTTGATACTGGGTTTGGCTGCATTGAGAAACCGTCCCCCCACGTCAGTCAATGACGACCATTTGCCGACCGACCTGACACAGAGTGCACACACCGCCACAGTGACCAAAGACCCTGTGTCTTTGATGTTTTGATTGTCCACAACCTGGAAGATAACCTGAGTGCCCGCATCGAGTTGGCAATCCCATGAAGCGGACGTGTCCGCTCCCTCATATTTCCAGTAAACGCTCTGGAGCTGTTCGTAGGGCAAGGAATGCGAATGAGCCAAGACACTTGAAAAGTTTCATCGCTGACCCACATCTGCGCTCAAGACATATACCGTGTAAGGCGACTTTGGACGCGAATTCTTAAGAGTGTGACATCCACAGAGATGAAAGACCTTACCCATCCACCCGTCCACGAAATAGACGAGTTGACTCCTGACGGCGGATCAGGGGGGTAAGTGATTGAGGGTGAACTGATGACCGTTGTTGCCGGACTAGTGACGTTGACGCTAGTGCTGTCAATAACCTTAGGATCAACTAGCTTGAGGAGAGCAGCTAACAATTGACGCCGAGACTACTGAAGCACCTGAAAGTAGACCTGGGTACCCACGGCCACATCAAACGTCCTAAAAAAAGATTAAAACATGTATGATAGATCGCAAGGAGTTGGGCCGACCAGAAAGTGACAAGGTCGCTTCCTTGATACTTGTAGTAATGATCCCGGAGCTAGTTGAGCCGAAAAAAAACAACAGGCAGAGTCAGTCCAGTTCGTCGAGGAGGCCGAGAGTTCAGTTCGTACATTCGATTTTAGAACATAAACGACATACTTGAGGATGGGAGATGGTTAACGGGCATGAAGCGAGCGATGTATGACACGCAAACTTACAGGCGGTGTGCCACCTGTCCACTGGAGACTAAAGTTTTGTCCACGCTCTGGATAATTTGGCCATTCCAACGAGAGAGCAAGTGTACCCGAAATGAATAGAAGCGGGGCGAAGAGCACCTGGACCAAGGTGAACATGGTGAAGGCGGGATGGTACGGGGTGGGGGACGACTTGAACGAGGTTCTGACGGCGTTGAATTACATCACTTGGACACGGTGTCGACCGCGGATGAAGCCATCAAGGAAGCCTCAGGCTATCAGTCCATTAATAGACATATCAATTCTACGGTGCAACCTAACCGAATGGAGTAACAAAGTACGTGTAGGATTAAGGATACGATGATGTTTCACTTAGGATGCAAGCGATTGGCGCTTGATTCGGAGACTGTTGGTCGAGAGATGAATGCATAGGGTGCACTGCCCAGATGCAACGTGCATGTCTGTCCCGAACCGACTGAATCCGGGCAATGAGTGCTAAGTGAGTCAGAGTGAACCAGAAATCGCGCGGTATATCGTTTGACCGCGATCAATTGAGCGGTCTCAGCTTGTGGCATGCCGACGGGCGGTTGCCGAAGCTTGGATAGTAGTCAAGACGTCCGTTTCGAACCGATCCCATAGCATCGCCAGCCAGCGCCCGCGGGTCGACGAACTTGAATGAGAATATTATATAATGTGACTGCGAGTCACATGACGCACTTCACTTCCTAGCTTCACGTGCCATGGCGACCCCCTTAGCCAGATGCAAACAGGGAAACCGTCTGGACTGGACACCTCGGCAACACCGCCCGAAATATCCAAAGAGAGTATTTTGGCACAATTTGCAGAACAGCAAATGGGTTGGGCCCCAACTTGGCCCCCCCGAGAGCCGTCACTAGACTGCCCCGTCGTATGGGATTTTGAAGGCAGAGTTCCGTCACAGGGGACGGCCGATGGTTACGCTAGGCATCCCCGGCGCATCATACCTAAATCCCACGCGGCCGCGCTGGCGTTTGCGTCGTGTGCCCTTCAATACAGTGCGCAATTTGATGACCTGATGAGGAAAGCAGAGGCACAACATGCTGTATGTAATCCGAAAGCCTTAAAGTGCCAGCCTAAGCCCTCTCTGTGCCTTGCTCCCATAATATTTTCTATCCTCCTCGCGGCCACTTCTTGGTACTTTCGTCGCCGCCCTTAGCTTTGGCAACTAGTACTGTCCTTTCGGCACAAAAGCTGGCGTTCACTTGGCCCGAATATCCTGAGGCTAATGTCGCCTTCCCCTTGACTTAGGAGGGTGATACACTTCCGGTGCGCAGTGCTAAAGCTAAACATTTCCGAACGATGTTGCCTTCCATTGACGCGCTCATTTTGTCTTATAGTATAGTACACGGTTACACGGTTTAAGTGCTTACTCCTGAACTTGAGGTGCGGTCCTGTGTCGGCTGTGTACTATAACAATGCCGCATTCGATTGTTTGCACTGCAATTCGGAGCATGATATCCTCCGCATTATGAATCATGTCATGCTCTTGAAGTTGCCGCCCATATCGACAGACGAATACAGGCTTCTTTGGACATGAGATCACTTGCCATGCAACATATGTATATTTCTGGCGAAGCTGTATACATATCAAAAGGTGAGTGTGAACCCGTCACCTGTCACTCGAGTCGTGGGTGCCCGAGCACCAGGTACCCCAGCCGTTCCTTTCTGCTTCGTCGTTCAGGCAGTCTTCTCTCATCATTCCATCACGTTGTAAAAGTAATGACGACTCAGTTCCAATCGAGATCACGACAAACATGCCAAGCGAATGTCGAAAACAGGCCAATCAATAGATACGTGGGTGAAGTGTAGGTGTTAATAAATACAGATATAGATATAATCTTGCAGTCGTGCAGTTATGTCCATGTGTCGCGAACGAAGACGAAGGAGAGACAAGTCAATAAAGGAAGCGATCAGAAAATGATCCTTGGGAGGCAAAAGATGATGTAGTTTGGTTGATGTTCCAATTGCTGCTGTCAACGATTGAATTGAAGTCGTCAGCTAGGAGTGGGTAATTGAACAGTGCCCCGAGATCCTTTGCCAGCGGGTTGCAGAGCTTGACAAGGGGGCTCGAGTCGCTATTGACGTCCTGTATCGAACTCCCGTCAAACGGGGCCCCGAGCTCGGCATGACCCAAGTACTCAGATCCACACGGCGAGGTGCCGCAACCACCCTCAACATTGAAGAGCTCCCCAACATTTCCGGTCACTGGAGTATACAGCTCATCATCAAGACTAGAACCCGAGTCGGACAAGAGGGTCGATTTGAAGGATGTAGGTGAGGCTGCGAAAGTGGAGCTGAACGGTGTCGCAGGTTGTTCCGTGAAATTCTGATCAACCAGATACGCGATCATGTCCAAGATGGCAGCATCGTCTTGCTGAGGCGGCAGAACGTTGAAGGACACTTCAACTGAGGACGGCGTTGAAAGCAGTGATAAAGACAAAGACGTAGGAGAATCGCAAGTAGTTGGCGGCAACTCCGGGATGGTTAGGTTGACAAGCGCTGTCTCAGAGTTAGCCGCAGCACAAGCGGGGACAAGCACCGGTGGAGGAGTTTGAAGCTCGACCCCATTAGGCTCCGCTTCATTGGCCTGAAGACGAGCAGACGTTGACCGCGCAGAGGCGGGCTCGTCAGAACGAGCCGAAGTGCGCTGTTCCACAAGAGAGCCATCATCGTAAATAGACTAGATTCGCAGTTAGCACTTGTCGCGAAAATACGACAGGAGATCCACAACTCACATATCTCTTCATAATCTTCACCAGTGCTGCTTCCAGCGAGTCCCACTTGAATATTTTAACGTCCTTTGCAATAATGATCGGACGAGGACTGCGAAGCTGCATGATCCAGTTGAGACTTTCGCCGCCTTTCTTGAGTGTCGTGGGACGCAGGGTGTCAAGGTTTCGGCGGATCCGATTCTTCTCTTCAATCGAGAGACGACGATCACGAGGGTTGACCAGAAGCTCGATCGCCTTGATGATATCCACCGACGACACACAAGACTCTTCGCTGCGGCCGGGAGGAAGCATGCAGTTGATCACGTTTCGATCATCACGGGAGACTTCTTCCGCAGAGACGGCGACCGTGCGAAGATGAATATTAGGGCCTTGCTGCTGGCGAGTGAGGCGAACGAAACGGCGACGTTCATTGATCTCAGCTGGTGACCTATATGAAGGGATTACAGGATGCAATGAGATGACATCGAGCCTAGCACGGAGGGTCTAAACTCACCAAGTGGAAAGGTCGCCAAGCTTAGCAATATCCGTCTCGATGATGAGCTTCGCTTGCTGCGAATCACAAGTAGAGACAGGGGGAGCGGGGAGGAACTTGCTCTTCTTTGGCACGAGAAACGGTGTGGGGATCGTACCGTCTCCTTCCCGCTTTGAGGAAGTGCGTGCAGTCGATGGTGCGGAGGAGCCTGAAGAGAGTGAGACAATGAGTCAGTTTGCATGTTATTGAGCAAAGACAAGAAAACTTACTCATCGGCATGCGCGCAAGGTTGAAGCGGCCAAAGTTGCAGTAATCGAACAGGATGTTGTCACGATAAATATGCAAGCCCATAAGCACAAGACCAGACAAAGAAGCGAGCGAGGTACTGAGGAGAGCACGGATGACCAGTTTTCCGTCAGAGTCATGTTCCACTTTGCTGCGGAGCTTCTTATCGTTGACGATCAGGCGGAAGTCGTACGCTTGGTCTTGGTGGTTGATGGGAAGTGTGGACTCGAAGAAAGCGAGAGTGACAGTGAGTATATCGCCAGCGCAGCCTTGAGTGGGTGTGTATGACTCGACGGCGAAGCTGCCATTGGCAGAGAGGGTTGACGGGTGGGTAGGGAGAGTCATAGAACCAAGGTCAAGGCCGAGTGCTGAGGTGGTAGAGAGCGTCGACATTGTGATGGTGTAGTAGTAAAGGCTTTGTCAAGGGATAGGGCGAGCGGGTAGAGAAGGGGGGCTTTTTGTGAGTTGAGGGGGGGAAACTGGCATCTCGCCGCGTTTTATGGCCGAAATTCTGAGATTTTTGGCCAAAGGACGGTATCACTGGCCCAAATTTGGATGAGTCAATTCGTCAAATGTTGACTACTTGCGAAGTCACGTCCCTTCAGTGCGACCGAGGAGGAGGTTGAATCAGGCACAGCAGACTCGTGGGGTACTACGAATTTCGGAGTTGCGTAAATGATTCTGCTCATGTTTGTATTTGTTTGTGTCGAGCGGCCTATTCCAAATTTGGCTCAGAGAGTCGTGAACTTTGGCCGCAACCGTATTCTTTGTCTTCGGGATGCCAATCCCCCTTCCCCCAAGTCGTGCCGTACAGAAAGCCAAAAAAACACATCGCAACCAAGTTTTGGAAAGTAAAGCTTTGAGATAGCAGGGGATACCTGACGATATGGCCGAGATGACGGCAGAATCGGCGAAAAACTCGAGAAGCGCAGATACCAGTATTCAGAGTGAGAAATAGGAATCAAATACGAAGCTCTTCCGGCCACCTTCACCATGCCCATCGAATCGACGCCTTCTCCAATGATGCGGGATGAATAGCCGTGGTACCCAGGCTTGCCCAGGTGGCGGTATCTGTGCTCGTGTTGGCGCTCTCGTAAATAAAGAGGGAGGTGTAGGTAATATGATGGTGGGGATCACATCCATTGGCAACAGTCTCGCAAACTCAAAGTGAGATGCGGGAAATACAATTGCGGGAATTCAATTCCGCGTTCTTGGCGAAGGCATCAATTCAATGGGCCAAACGCATATATATGTATGAATGGGCTCGGCGCAACGAGAACGAAGCTTGGGTATGACTTATTGACTATGGATCTTCTAATCAACACGAGGAGGTTGCAGTGTATATGGAAACGGCGACACATTACAGTGGTCGATGGTGTGCTAGGAATCGTGCGACTGCGGTCGATAAAGCAGAGTTGTTGAGCTATTGATGTCGACAGAAGAGCTTTGTGTCCGATGTTTGATGGCCTTTCGTTGGTCATTGATTGTAACTGCTCGTCAGAATTCCGCCGTATCCCCTTCTCGCTCATGCTGGCTCTCGTCTGTTTGCACATCTATTGTCTAATAGAATACACTTTAGATTTCAATGCGCATTAATGTGCGTTGCCAACAAGGCGACAGGCGTGGGCTCCCTACTCATGTGTAATTCACAGGTGGAATACATGTCCACTAGCCTCCGCGTCTGACCGCTGGCTCGATCTGGATCCATGTTGTCCCCGAAGCATTCCGTACAGAAAACTCCTTTACAAGTCTGAACCAATTCTGGAAATAGTTCAGTATTCAAAAGCGCGACACTCACCCACCATTTGGCTTGGGGGTACGACTTTGACATCCGAACTCGCTTTTCCCGTGTTGGTTAATTTGTTGACATCGAGATGAAATTCGAGCAAGTAATGAATGCCCTGGTGCATTTCAATAGATGTTTGCCAGACCTACGGCTCTATGCTGTGTTCTCAAGGTGGCCTCTGCTACACGCTGCAAACGATCTTCCCAACATTAATACCATGCGAGCAAATATATACATTCGAGATTTCAAACACCCGGAACACGAAATTTGCGGTATCACAGTGTAACACCCATGGCTTCCTGAAACGTCTGCCCAACGGCGCATAGCAATAATGGGTATTGGAAGTTTGATACGGGACGAAGAGGCCCAAACATATTCCCACAGAGAAAACTATGGGAACATGCCAGTGTCACACTTCAGGAAGACCCACATATTCAGCTCGCGGAGGAGATGGGGATCGGCCTGCGTGCGAAGGTATAAAGTGACTCTCGCCAGTGATAAGGAACTGATCTCGTGTTGCCATCTCTGCCGTAGGCATTTCAACTGCGCCTGCAGTAACGTACGTTGGCCGGAGAGAATGCTTTCTGTGGACAAAGTATGCGGTGCCTGCAATGACACCAAGTACTAGGGATCCACCTAGGACACCTCCGGCTATGGCCCCCGTGTGATTGGATTTACCCGGGGTCCCAGTTTGTGATGGATTTGTTGTGGACTGCGGAGAAAAACGTGGGTTAAACATCCATTCCACGTACGGGTGACTCTATGATATGGCTGAAAAACGCACTGATAGCCGGGTGGTTGCTGCTGGGCCTCGCTACGTTGGTTGAGAAACCGTCCCCCCAAATCAGTCACTGACACACATTCGCCGACTGACCCGAGACAGTGCACACACCGCGACAGTGGCCGGGGGTCCTGTGACTGTGATGTTTTGATTATCCACGACCTGGAAAATAATCCGAGTGCCTGGATCGAGATCGCAATCCCAGGAAACGGAAGTGTTCGCTCCCTTATATTTCCAATAAGAACGCTGGAGCTGTTGATAGTGCAGGAAACGCGAATGAGCCAAGGAACGCATGAAAAGGGAAGTTTCAATGGTGACCCACATCTGCGCTCAAGACATATACTGTGTAAGGCGACTTTGGACGCGAATTCTTAAGAGTGTGACATCCACAGAGATGAAAGACCTTACCCATCCACCCGTCCACGAAATAGACGAGCTGACTCCTGATGGCGGATCAGGGGGGTAAGTGATTGCGGGTGAACCGATGACTATTGTGGTCGGACTAGTGGCGTTGACGCTAGTGCTGTCAATAACCTTAGGATCAACTAGCTTGAGGAGAGCAGCTAACAATTGACGCCGAGACTACTGAAGCACCTGAAAGTAGACCTGGGTACCTGCGGCCACATCGAACTTCCTAATGAGAGGTGAGGTCACGTATGATAGATCACAAGGAGTTGGGCTGACCAGTACGTGATGAGGTCGCTTCCTTGATACTTGTAGTAATGATCCTGGAGCTAGCTAGGCCGAAAAAAACGGGTGGATTCAGTTCAGTTCGTTGAAGAGGCCGAGAGTCCAGTCCGTACATTTGATTCCAGAACATAAACGACATACTTGCGGGACAGGAGATGGTCAATGAACCTGAAGCGAGCTATGTATGACACGCGAACTTACAGGCGGAGTGCCAGCCGACCACCGAAGGCTAAAGTTTTGTCCATGCTCTGGATAATTCGGCCATTCCAACGAGACAGCAAGGGCGCCAGCAATGAATAGAAGTGGGACAAAGAGCACTTGGGCCAAGGTGAACATGGTTAGGACGTATGATAGGGGGGATGAGGGGCTGAAGGGGATGAGCGGGGATGAGGGGGGATGGGGGACGAGGGCCTGATTACAAGATCTGGCGGCGTGGAATTATATCGCCTGGACTGGCGGTGCTGACCGCGGATGAAGCCATCAAGGAACCCTGTGAGACCAATGATTCGGACATGCCAATCGTACGGTCCAATCTAGGCGCAGGATCAAAGATACGATGATTGGGACATGATTTGGCGCTCGAGTCTGTTGGTGTTGAGCGATGAACGCAAGGGATGCAGCGCACCCAAATGACCGATGCAGCGTGGATGTCTGTCCAGGCTGGGTGAATACGGCCAGCACTGTAGTTGTTTGCATACGTTTCCTGGAGTAAATACTCCGGAGAATGTCCAAGAAGAAAAAGAAAAAGAATATTACGTAATCGCTCACATTCAGCCATGCGACCTAGTAAGTAGTGCTAGACTCTTAAGCCTGCGGTCTACACAAGGTCTTATCACCGACATCCTGCTAGTGACACAGTTGTCGCCAGGGCAGGCATCGAGAAGAGGGGCGTTTCAGGGATTTTTGCAAATCGGCCGAAAATGGAAATTTAGCCGCGATTGGAAACAGGCAGTGAAATTCTTCGCTCCCCCTCAATAATAGCCATAGCAGCACTGTGATAAGCAAGGAAAATTACTTGGGAACGGTTCGATATTTTCAATTCGGTTCGGTCCAGTTTGTCGGTTCTGAACCGAACCAGAGTACTGTATCACCACGCTCGCGGCGACTCGAGCTGCACTCGTGGAGACCACATTCACGTGTAACAAGAGGAGCTCATGCACCCACTTTGACACCTCAAATGCCACCCCAATGCGCAGCTTTGAATGCTCATTCGGCACTTTTGCTAGTGTTGCTCGGATACCGCCAAGCACAGGTCAGAGCCAAGCGAGGCCCAGCTAACACGCCTAAACACACGCCCCCTGCCCGAGCCCGACTGCCCTACGCGGCGACTGGATTTGTGTCTTGTAGTTTTTGACCTCAAGCAAGACTCACTGTCATGCATATGCTTATCTCTCTGCTGCCTTTGTTCTCGATCGCAACCTATACTACAGCACACTCCACACTACGTGAGTCACAGATCATCCTGCTTGCCCAATCATCATCACTGAGGCACCAGGATCCGCACCGACCGAAAATGATACCATCACACATGGGATGACGGCGGACCAGAGACGCGCACGGACGCTGTCATCCCGTGCAGCCGTACCGTTATGTTTTGCTATGGCGATTGTATGCTGCATCGATTCATGGTTCTCCGCCATGCGAGGCTAACCTACAAATCCAGATTCAGGCTCTTCATCTTGTGGGAAAATTGTAATTTCTGTTTCATTTTTATCCGGAACGGTGCTCATCATACCTGAATATCAGCCTATCTCCGACATTTGGAACTGCGCTGCCGTAGGAAACATAATGATAAGGGGGGGAAGTATGGCATTTTGGAATCATGTTGTCATTTATGAGTGCCTCTCACCTTACACCTAGACGATAATACCATTTCTCCTCGCTCCAGTTGGACGTACAATTGGAATACATGCCTCATTTCCTTCACCAACAATGACAGCAATTTGTGCGAGAGGTATGTCGGGTATTAGCATTTGCAGATCCAGAACTCAAGGACCCCCGTACAGGGTATGCCCTGGTGCATTTGCTGAAATGATCAATACTGTTGTTGGTGACTGCGGGGTCAGTCTTTCATGGGCGAAAGTGGACGCTGTGCTGAGATCCATTACATCCCAGGGGAATGGCGGCTTATACCGGGGCGTTATCAACGGTGCTTCGTTCACTGTCTCGGTTGAGCCATACAGACAATGCAATAGTTTGGGCGGCGGAAGGCAGCAAGCACCGTTCATTTTCTCCTTCTACCTCTCTTTTTCTTGTATGCTCCATGCATGCATGCCGAAGGTGAAATGCTAGAGCAGCGCCTCATAGGCTCAAGAGCGCGATGCCAATATATGTACTCTTACATTCCGTAGCCTTAACCCTCCCCTTCACTTCGCGCTTCGCTTCTCGCTTCTGCGTTGTTAACATACATTCTTAGCGTCGTGCGCGCCGTGATCCTGCTGCCGACACCAGAGTCAGCGTCCTCAATTTGAAAATTGCAACCCATGATGAACACTATATCGAGCAAAAACGATATCGTAAAGGAAATGGGATCCCATCGGTTTGCCCCTAGCCCTTCAACGTTCCCGGTCCTGTACCTCGGGTACACCAGACCATCCACTGTAACCAGGCTGCGCTCCTCCCCCATAACCAGCAGGACCCGTCGGGGGTATCAAAGGCCGATTCGAAGTGGAACTCATCGTAGCTCCTTCCGGATACGCACTACCAGAAGAAACCGTAGAAGCAGGATGAGATAATACGGATTGACGTGCGTCGGGCGTCTGAGTTTGTTGGCGTTGTGCTTGTGCCCATGTAGCGACCAGGCCTGCTGTTCCGCCAGTATCGTTCGGAGAGAGCTGTGACATTTGAGAGCCTTGGGCGCCGCTTCCGGGTGACCACGGTGACGCTCCTGGGCTTGGGCCTGGACCAGCGGAAGCGCCCATACCGGCATCGTGAGACCAGCCAGCGCCGGCATCGGGTCCCCAACCCGCATGGCCAGCTGGACCACCACCATATCCGGCTCCAGCCCCGTCAACGCCTGCAGGCGTAGGATCATATCCATATCCAGGACCAGCACCGGCTGAAGCAGGCCCATACTCAGCACCTCCGCCTCCATAACCAGCTTGTTGATAAGGCGACCATGCCGCAGGTTGTTGCGCCGACGGAGCACTTCCAGCTCCAAGTCCCCCCGCTCCTTGCCCACCAAACGGATCTCCATAAGTGGATGCGCCTTGACCACCGGCTTCGTGAACATCCGGCCAGGCAGGTTGTAACGCGCCAACGCCCACCGCAGCGCCAAACAAATCATCGTCAAGAGCGGCATCGCGGCGAGACTGGGCATGTTTTTTAATAAGATAATACGCCACGCCTCCTATGAGCAGAAGGCCGGCAATTCCTCCCGCAACACCGCCTGCAATAGCCCCGACGTTGGTGGGACTCTTTGAGTTTGCAGCGACGGCGCCTGAAGTTCGCGCCGGCGAGCCTGCAGACGTGGACGAGCCACCAGAACCCGCTGGAGCGGTATAGCTCGTACCGTAGCGGCTCGACAGGCTCGCAACAGACTCTATGGATCTGGTGCTAAGTGAGGACAAGACAGAGCTGCTCGCAGGGGGTATAATAGTCTAAACCGATTTTCGTGTTGAATTTCAATTCGGGCACGTGCTGTTAATATACTCACAGATGTCGTTGTCGTAGTAGTAGGGGCCGTAGTAGCAGTAGTAGGTGTCGTAGTAGGTGTGATCTGTGTGTTCGTAACTGTTGATGTAGGTGATGATACAATGGTGCTTGAGATGATGCCAGAGGATATTGCAGTAGATGAATGGGGCGTACTCGTTGATGTTGGGGTCGTAGTCGTCGTCGGGGCCGTAGATGAAGCGGTCTCACAAAATGGTCAAAAAGCTGCACCACCAAGGATTGTAAAATTTTCCTAATACTCACATTGGAGGAAGTAGTCTTAGGGCTACTTGTGGCAGGCGTCGTAGGTGTGGATGAAGCGGTGTGCTGGCTGTTAACAGATGCAACGGATTGAGCTGACTGGGAGCTTTGCGACTGAGCCGATGCGACTGAGGCTGTCGACTGGAAGGAAGAATGAATTATCCTGAACACACAGCGCTAGTAACACAAGACAAGTGGCGAACACACACCTGAGCCGATGCGGTCGACTACCGATTTACAGATCCGGCAAAACATGTCAGTGGCAACTTTGGAACAGGGCACAAGTTATCTCACCAACACCGACACCTGGGACTTGGTCACATCCACCTATAGAAGACAGCGATCAGAGCAAGAATGTAAAGCCTTAACTGCCATCATAGTGGGTACCGATTCCGTTGTCGTACTATTCGTAGCACGCGGGAGAGGCGGAGCGTGAGTTGCTTCCATGCGCCATGCCGCGACATTTGTAATGAACAGGAGCCCCAGCAGGGCAAGCCTAAGAGGCAAAACCATGAGCAGAGCAGGGGGATCCCGCGAAAGCCAGCGGAAACCGCACCAGGGTTTACGTGCTTATATGTCTATATGTCAGGAGAAATTTGAATTACATGGGGGCTGTGCATTCGTCACATTTCAATACAGATGCAGTCACAATATGAAAATCGCCGTCACGGATGCGAAGAGGCTTATATAATTGGCTCGTCGGTCTTGACTCCCTCATGACGACAGAAGAGCCGCACTCTCTACACACCTCAATCTATCTGTGTGGCTAGAACGCACATGGAGCGATTGCGGATTGCGGGAGCGGGAATGAGCGGTCCGCGGCGCCACCAAAGTTTCCCGTGCGTGCGTGGCTGCATCGCGGCTTCGCATGTGCCGCGAAAAGCTGTTTATTGTTGACATTAAGACGTGCCAATGGATGAAGCCATTGGCCTTTATGCATGCGCAGACTGATTGTGTGTTATTTGTTCTGCACCTTCAAGTTCCTTCCCCTTTCTTGAGGTCTTTCAAGCTGCCTGAACC
>Ga0307508_10000481_pt1 | contig 48229 bp, 48 predicted proteins | sample 9_EM_MG_FD_203089 | JGI IMG/M metagenome (GOLD analysis project Ga0307508, IMG submission 203089) | Populus trichocarpa ectomycorrhiza microbial communities from riparian zone in the Pacific Northwest, United States - 9_EM | ecosystem: Host-associated > Plants > Roots > Unclassified | place... | reverse complement strand
AGGTGTTTTTCCCCACGAGGTTTTCACTGCAGAGGTTTTAATGAGGTCGACGAGGATTTAATGGGATTGATTTTCTTTTGTTTTTGATTTGGTGGATTTCTGTTTGGCACGGAGCGCGAGAAGAGGGGGTGTGTTGGAATTCCTTCTCGCCGCTCACCGCTCCGGCGTGGCGCGCCGGTGGAAGCGTCACCACAGCAACGGCGACGACAACGCTGTGGAGAGCAATGGCATAGCAACGGCAGTGGCAAGGGGATCCTGGCAACGACGTCTTGGCATTCTCTCATAGCGGCGTCTTTGGTATTCTTTCTTCTCCCCTTTTCACATACTTCTACATAGCATAGAAAAAGACGACGCATTACGTTTGAGTGATACCATCAAACTTCAACGATATAATCATCTTGTCAAATTTCTCTCTCTCTCTCTCTCTCTCTCTCTGCTTGTGTGAAGACTCTCAGAGGAACGGTGATCGTGCAAACTTCTACAGTTCGATTCGAGTCGTCGGTTCCTTATCCGTGTTGCTGGTATGTGTCGTGACGTTTTCGTTCGTATGCGGTGTTTGATGAGATGAAGTCCTCCAGCCCCTTCATCCCTACTACAGCTCGTTGCTTCGTCGGGCCCTTTTATGGACGTCCCGCTTCGGCGTCTGTAAGCCAGTAGTCCCTCGGCGTGTCTGGATTCCGTTGATGAAACTCTCGGAGTTTCTCCAGACCACCTACCGAAAAGTTGTCGAATGGTTCTTCCGTCCAATCTTTGCGTTCCGGATAGTCGAGCCACTTGACGAGATAAAGAATTCTTTTGTTGTTTCCCCGGCCATGTTCGACCGAAGACATAACTTCTTCCACATCATATTCCTCCGATTGTTCGATGTCGTCTGCTTCTCGCAGCACCTTCAAGGGATCCGGAGGTGCTCGGTGTTCGCTGGTTCGGTATGGTTCGAGTAGTGAGACGTGAAAGACGTTGTGTATTTTCCACTTCCGAGGTAGGGTGAGGCGGACGGCTAGCGGAGAAACAATTTTCTTGATTTGGAAGGGGCCATAGTTTTTGTGATCCAGCTTTTTTGAGGGCCGGCGCGTCTTGATGTTGCGGCCGCTGAGCATTACCAGTTCTCCCACCTGATACGCTGGAGGTTCCTTTCGGTTTGGGTCCGTGTATCGTCGCATCCGCTCCTTTGCTTCTTCCAGCCCTTTTCGGGACTCGTCGTGTACGGTGTGCATCCAATGAGTGTACACCTTACTGGCCGGGTTGAGAGGTTCTGTTGATGCCGGATCCATGTCCATCGGGTGAAAGCCATAGTTAGCGTAGAATGGGGACATACCGTTTCCCGTGGTGGTCGAGTTGTTGTAGGCGAACTCGGCCATCGGGGGCAGTCGAACCTAGTCGTTTTGTTCTCGGCTGATGAAGGCTCGGAGGTAGGCTTCGATCGTCTGGTTAAGCCGCTCTGTCTGTCCGTCGGTTTGGGGGTGGAACGCAGTTGACATCCGTGACTGGATGCCTGAGACTCGTAGGAACTCCTTCCAGACCTCCGAGGTGAACCGTGAATCTCTGTCCGACACGATGTCAGTAGGGAGGCCGTGGTGCTTCCATACCCCCCTGGCAAATATTACTGCCAGGTCCTCGGCTGTTGTTTTGGCTTTTGTCAGGGGAACGAAATACGCCATTTTAGTAAATCGGTCGATGATTACCCAAAGTTGGTCGCATTCTTCTGACAGCGGGAGTTCGGCGATGAAATCCATCGCAATAGACTGCCATGGCGCATATGGGAGTTCCAGGGGTGAGGATAGGCTGTAGGGCTGGTGTCTAGTGGCCTTGTTTTGCTGGCCCTCTGGGCAGCTCCTGACGAAGTCGATGATCCGTTCGTTCATTTTGGGCAACCAGAAATTTCGTCGGACCAATTCGATCGTCTTGTCTTGTCCCATGTGGCCCGCTACTTTTGTGTCGTGCTCGGACTCCATCACTTGTGGTACCAGTCCCTTAGGTGTCCATAGTTTCTCTTGTCGGTATAGCATTTCTCCCGTGATTTCCACATTTTTCTCCCTGGCCTTTTCGGCCTTCGGCGATAGCTCCTGTACCGCCGCTTCCCAACCTCGCTGGTAGGCCTCGTCTTTAATTGCCTCCTCTTTAACTTTTTCCTGGAATTCCTTTCCCATTTTCGGTTTGGGATTGAGGACAGCCGGACCGAAGAGACAATGAACGTTATCTCCTGTCGGTTTGGTGCTTCAAAGTGGGATTTTTTCAGAACCGTTGTTATTGGCTGGTCTTCTATCCCCCCCTTTTCTGGGCGGTGCTCCGCACGCCTAGACAATGTGTCCAGTTTGCCGTTTTTGCTGCCCGGTCTGTAGTCGAGTCTGAAGTTTATACCAGCCAGTTCGTGCGCCCACCGGGCTTGTCTGCGATTGAGTGCTTTTGTCGTTGTGAAGTACTCCAGGTTCTGGTGGTCCGATAGTACCCGTATCTGATGTTCCGCTCCTTCGCAGTAGCGTCTCCAGTGCTTGAAGGCGTCTACCACTGCCAGGAGTTCCTTGTCATGGACCTCGTAGTTGATTTCCGCGGGCTGGAATTTCCTGGAGTGGAATGCTACCGGGTGTAGGCGGTGTTCCTCGTCTCGCTGTGATAGCACTGCTCCTATTGCGAAGTCCGAGGCATCGGTTTCGATGATGACCGGCTTTGTTGGGTCGAAGTGGGCCAATATCGGGGCGGAGGTGAAGCGCTTTTTTAGTTCTTCAAAGGCTGCCTGCGCTTCATTCGACCATGTCCATTTTTCGTTTTTCTTGGTTAAATCCGTCAGTGGCTTGGCTACTCGTGAGTAGTCCCTGATGAATCGTTGATAGAAGTTGGCGAAACCCAAAAAGGACTGTGTTTCGGTGACCGAGGCCGGCTGTCGCCACCATGGTATGGCCTCCACTTTATCCTGCCTCATCTGGATGCCATTGCATCCAATGATGTATCCCAGGAATTCCACCTCGTGTGTTTTCCATACGCACTTTTCTGGGGAGACGGCCAGTCCATTTGTTTGGAGCCTGCCCAGTACCTTCCTGACTAATTTGTCATGCTCTTCCTCTGTTTTGGCGTATATGAGGAAGTCGTCCATATAGGCCAGAACTCCAATGTCCAGGACGTCCGATAGGACATGGTTCATCATGTCTTGGAAGGTTGACGGGGCGTTGGTGAGTCCGAAGGGCATTACCTGGAATTCGTAGAGTCCGTACCGGGTTCTGAACGCTGTTTTCCATTCGTCTCCTTTTCGGATCCTGATGAGGTTGAACCCGTTTTTGAGGTCCAATTTCGTGAACCATTGAGCGCCTTGCACCCTCTCTTGTAGTTCCTGCATTAAGGGTAACGGGTAGCGGTTTGAGATGGTGACTGCATTCAATCCTCGGTAGTCGACACAGCGCCGGAGTCCTCGACCGCTTGGTTTGGGGACAAATAGGATTGGGGCCCCAGCCGGTGAAGTTGATTTTCTTATTTTCCCCGTTTTTTCCATCTCCTTTAGCCATTCTCGGAGAGTCTGGAGTTCTACCTCAGATAGAGGGTAGATTGGTCCCCAGGGGGCGGTGGTTCCTTCCCGTAGATCGATCTTACAGTCGTATGGTCGATGTTCTGGGAGGGCGTCTGCTGCTACTTTACTCATTATTCTTAGGAATTGCTGAAATTGCGGGGGAACGCCGTGCCGGGGGTCCTCGGTTACCGAGGACACGTGTCCTAGGACACGGGCTTAGGGCTCCAGGGTTACCGATTCATCCCAGGTGAGGGAAAAGTCGGTTGTTCCGAATTGGGTGCAATTTTCCAGGCAGCCGGGGCTGTTGAACCTGATTTCTTCCACGGACCAAGTTCCCTGAGGTGGGTGATCCTCCACCCACCTGAACGAGAGAAATATGTCGATTCCTTCCTCCATTGGAGAGATTTCGAAAGCGTCTCTAGAGAAATGTTTCCAGTGTTGTAATCGTAGCGGCCCCGTGTGGAACTGCCCCGCAGTTTCGATAGTTTGTCCGGTGAAACTTTCAATGATCCTGGGATTTTTGTGTGGGTATTTTGGCAGGTTCAGGCGTTGCACCGTCTGTTGGTTTATCAGATTTATCGAGCACCCTGTGTCTAGTAGCGCTTGTACTCGATAACTGTTGTTCTGGTGATGTAGCAGCATTGTGACGATGGGTCGGTTGTTTCTTCGGGGTTTTTTCTCGGATTATTCTTTTATTTTCGGGTCTTCTCATTCCTTTCTTTTCCGCGAGGCGCCGCATGCCAAATTGACCGTCACTTCTGGTGCCGAAAGGGGGTCCTTTAAAAATCCGAGTCGTCTGAGTCCTCCCATAGTGGTTGGTCTGTGACGATCTCCTCCACTGCTGCCACTTTTTGCTGTTTGGCGGCCGGAGCGCCGGTTGGACCTTCCTCCCTCTTCCTTTTTCCCTTTGACGTTTCTTGGGTGTTGGCTACTCCCCCCACTTTCCAGGGTGCCGATGGCAGCTCCGTTCCTTGTGTTGTTTGGAAGGAGAAGCAGTCATAAGTACGGTGCCCCGTTCTTCCACATCGCCAACATCCATCCTTGATTTTTTTGTGTGCGTCTATTTCGTTCTGGGGTACCCCCCACAGAGTGGCCCCCGTTGATTCCCATCCGTTCCTTTTCGGAGCCTGGGAGTCGTTTTTCCCTGGTTCCCGATTTTCAGTTCTTGTTGTTGGTCGTTTTTCCTCCTTTTTCCACTCATCCTTTTTGGTTGGGGCGGGTCCAGCGCGCATCGCTTCCTTTGCCATTTTTAGTGCTTTTTTCTTTTCCACCTGCAGCCCAGCCTGGTGGGTGGCTTGTAGGAAGCCTTCATCGTCCGTGAAGTCCTCCAGGTAGTGGGCGAATCGCATATCCAGCACTGCGTCCGGTATAGCCTTGTCCACTTTTTCCCTTCGTGCTTCCCTGGTGGCCCGCACAAAGTTGTTAAGCATTTGAAACTCCGTTAGGTAGGCTCGGATAGATCCTTGGTATTTGAGCTGCCCTAGCTTGAGTTGGGCATCCGCCGCTTCTCGCTCATTTCGGTATTCCGTTCGGATTGCCACCGCATAGTTGACCCAGGTGTTGTTTTCCCCCAGCTCGCGGTATCGGTGGAGATGCCATACCAGCGCAGTGTCGGTCAGAAGGGTGCCGGCCTAGGCGATTTTCTGACGGTCGGTGGTGTCTGGGTAGAACCCTAAGTACATAGTGACGGATTCCCACCACTGATTGAAGGCTGACGAACCTTTCCCGTCGAATTTTTCGGGATTTTCCATTTTCAGTCGCGAGGTACGAGGTCGGTCCGGCCTGGGTTCTTCTGTCCCCCTGGCTGCTGCAACTCCTTCTGCTACCAGGCGCACGAGATCTTGTGTGGTGATCTGGGGGCCTGGGTTCCTAGGTGGAGAGGGAGAGCGGGGTTGCCAGAAGGGCGGACGGGGTGGTCCGGACGGTGGTCCTGAGGGGGGTTCCCTTGATGACTGGGGCGGCGTCGAGGGCGGGCTCCCTCCTTGTACCCCCACCGGCCCGGGCGCTGGTGGTCCTGGGCTTGCGCGTCGCCTGAGTTCTTCCAGACGTTGCCTCAATTCTGGTGTCGTGAGCGGATGCGGCGCCGGGGGTTCGGTTGCGGGGATTGCCGGTCGTCGCAGTCTTCTGGTGGGAGGAGCAGGGGTGAACCGGAGGGGGCTTTGAAGGGCCGGATGTGGTGGGGGTGCGGCGGGCGCAGTTGCGACACTGGTGCTAGGTAGCCTAACTGGGCTTCGCCAGGCATGCGGAAGCTCTGGGGACGGGATTCTCATGGTTGGTGACCCTGGGAGGGGGATCCGGGTGGCAATCCACCGGATTTCGTCCCTTGCTTGCCGCAACTATCCTTCCATTCGGTTGACTTTCCTTTGGTGGTTAGCAGCCCATAACTTTACGTTACCTTGGAAGGTGACCAGATGCTGGCTTTGGGCCGTATTTGCTTCCGCCAAGAAGGCCAGAGCGTCATTTACACGGGTGAGCTGCGTGGCCTGGCATATTTGTCGCTGGTTTTCTTCTAGGGTCCGCTCTAAGATGGCCTGCCAAGCGTTTTGCGTGAGGGTCTGGTAGGCGTTCGCGGCGTTCGCTAGTTCGCTGCGGACCCATGCTTCGGCTATTTCTTCGTTAGCATTGACTCGGTCATATACGTACCGGGTTCCTTGTAGCAGTGTCTGGTAGGCTTCTTCGATTTGAAGCATTCGTTGATCGGTTCTGTCGATCGTGTTGCCATACAGCTGGGTGGGCTGTCGTAGGTCGTTCTCGGCCTGTCGTTGTTGGCGCACCATGCTTCGGAGCCATATGGCCAGGTTGGCTACCTCTTGCGCTTGATCAGGAGCGGGGGTTCCGTCGGTGATTTGGAGCAGATCTCGGGGTGCTTCCAGCCGGAGCATGTTGAAGTTGGAGGTGGAAGACGTTTTTGCTTAGTATGTGTAGAAGAAATCTCCGGTGTGGATTGTGTTGTCGTTGGGGAAGTAATAGTCACAGAGTTCTCGGAGCTCGTCTTCTGTGAACTTGGCGTTTTCCTGGTTGTAGACGCAGTTGGACCAGTATTGAGTGTACCAGTTCCAGGGCTCGTGGTCGCCTTCTTGGTAGGGCGTAGGGATTGGTCCGTCGCTGAATGTATCCCACTGTTCGTAGTTTGAGATTTCTTCGTCGATTGACTGAAAGGTGTAGTGGAAAGAATATTGAGTCTTAGGTTCCAAGAAGGTCGATAGTTCGAGGAGATAAAGGTGGTCTTCGAAGTAGGTGTCGTCGAAGCCCGTCATGAAAGTAAGGTGATTTGAGATCAAGATTATAGTGTGACACTGGGGTTGAATCGTAACTGGAGTGTGGGGAGAATCAAAGGTAATCAGGCTACTTTCAATAATTCACAACGGAATAATCTTAGATCTTGTGTGTGGGTTCGGTGGTAGTGTTGGTGAGGATGTTCGTTCTGATTTCTCTCGGTGAGGTGAGAAATCCTCCTTCTTTCAAGGGAAAGAGCCATCGTGAGATCTGGTGACTTAGTGTGAGAGATGGTGACTCGGGTTTGGATTCCCCCAAGGCGCATGGCCCCCGTGGGTGGATCATTGGTCCTGGCGGGGGTGTAGATAAGGGAGATGAGTTCGTCATGCAACTGGGCGGGGGTTTCTTGCGTCTAGACTCGTACGTGGCTCCCCCCGCGAGGATCTAAGCCAGTCCCCGCGAGGACCCAGACTTGCTGCGTACGTGGCTCCTCCCCCAGGGGTCAACCAACGTCTGGTCTCTCCCCACAAGGAGTTTAGACCATGTCTGCTAAGACCGCTTTGTTTGCACTCCGACCCCCACCTCAGAGTTCCTTTGTCCAATCCCCTCAAGGTTCGATCTTTCCCCGCAAAGTTCGATCTCTCGGCCGTAGGCCAACTCCGGCTCCTTAACTCCCTCCTAGACTCTTGATCCATCATCCGTCACCCACTAGCCTTCCTTCTCCTCGGTCGCTAAGTAATCTAGATACTCTATGTACTTCATGGATCACCCAGGTGTAACACGCTGCTCGAACCCTATCGAACCTGCGAGCATCGAGCACCTCCGGACCCCTCGAAAGTACTGCGGGAAGCAGACGACATCGAACAGTCGCAAGAATATGATGTGGAAAAAGTTATGTCTTCGGTCGAGCGCGGCTGGGGAAATAACAAACTAGTCCTTTACCTTGTCAAATGGCTCGACTATCTGAAACGCAAAGACTGGACGGAAGAACCATTCGACAACTTCTCGGTAGGCGGTCTGGAGAAACTCCGGGAGTTTCACTGACGGAATCCAGACGCGCCGCGGGACTATCGACTCACCGACGCCTAGGCGGGATGGCCATAAAAGGGCCCGACGCAGCGTGAACGGTAGTAGGAATGAAGGGGATGGAAGTCTTCATCTCGCACACAGAACGAAAACTACGAGAACGAAGAGAAGACCCGCTTCTTGGGCAACCACGACAAAGCCGCCGACCCGGTGCCCGACAAAGAGTGCACGCGACCGAAACAAGTTGAGAATCAGGAAAACCGTTCAGAACAAACGTATCGACCTCTTGGCGACCGACTCGGACTGACGGAACCAGCGCCGATGGCACATAAGTGGTGAAGTGAGTCCCCGACAGCGCTGTCACTGCTCCAGCATACTAGTCTCCCCCTGGAAGGATGTGGGCGCAGTCACTGCCGAGTAAACGGGTCACTAGCATGAAGGACACCATGCCTCTCCCGATTCCATGTGCCAACGGTGACCCTGGAACCTCACCAAGCCGGCCAAGCCTTGACGCAACACGGCGGCGAGTACGATTCAATATGACCCAATTAGAAAGAGTACGCACCGGCCTACTCTGAGGGCCCCATCGTCCGAGGCTCCCCGGTGCCGAACCGGCTGGCCAATGATGGGGAGGGATGCAGGGGTGGAGGACTGCATTCAGCGGCAAGTATCATGACCGAAAGAATCTTCAGAAAGAGACAGGCTACTCGGGAAAAAACTCTTTAAACTTCGGGACGAAGCTAAGAAGAGGGGGAGGTAGTGTTACACTGGAATATTTTCATGGGTCGGCACGGATCCCTGGGGAGGTACGTATCGAGAGGGGGACCGCGGTAGTTAGCTATTCAGGAAAGATCGGCTCTGAGAGTCTAGGAGGGAGATAAGGAACGGAGTTAGAACTTACGGCCGAGACTGGATGTAAGGGAACTAACTCCGGGAGATGAGGGGGTTGCGGGGAAGCAAACGAGTGGAAAACCGGCAGACTTGGGCAGGTTCCCCGAAAGGGAGCTGCCACGTCACCTGAAACGTGTACGAGAAAAAAGTCTGACGTGGTTACCCCTCTCGGCCGCAGGAAGACCCTGCGGTGCGAAACCGACAAAGCTCACCTCTCCTTATCTACACCCTGCCAGAACCAATGAGTTGCCCATGGAGTCGAAAGCCTCGGAGGAATAGTTAGCCTGAGTCACCAGATCTCCCGACACCACAAAAAGTGATATATAACCAGGGTCTTTCCTCCCGAAAGGAAGAGGAGACAGACCGAACACTACCTCCGAAACCCACACACAAGAGCTAAGATTATTCCGTTGTGAATTATCGAAAGTAGACTGATTACCTTTGATTCCACTACACTCCGGTTACGGTACAACCCCAGTTTCACAGCACAGCCCTTCCTCCGGCCCTAACACCCCCTCCAACTAACCAGTCTTCTGTGGGTTGGCCGTCGTGCATGCAGCAGCGCAATAGACTGGTTTCCCGTGACCCCCTTGTACACCGGGCACCACCAGATTTCGACGGTGATGTTCAGTCTGGCCCTCCATAGGAGGCCAGTCACCAGGTGGCGGCCTGGGCGTCCGTGAACATCGTGGCCTTTTCGGGGGTGTTTGTCTTCTCGAAGCGGTTTACAGTGCTCTGGCGAGATTGGCGCACTCCGCATCGTAGGCCTCTTGGTTGCAACCCACCCCCTCCTGCAGCAGTTCTGCATGCGACGACTACGGTGCCAATGAGGATGATGCTGGTGATGACACCAGCAGTGAGTACAATAGAGAGTAAGTCACGACACGACAAGTATGTTGCTGAGCTTTGTGACGTGGTTAGGCTCTCTGAGATCTCAACAACCACCGACAGCTAGGAGCATAAAGTTCGTGTAGCCACTGAGAATATACGGAACAAATTTCTGTGCGGGTGATGCCATAATACTGTTGACGTACATCAGCGAGCTCGATCCCCCGGATCTGCATGCAAGTGCTGTCTGCGCTGTTTGACCTGTCTCATCGCCCCACTTCGATTGGCACCCACGCCCCAGCAATGGCAACGTTGACATCGCCAGTCTGCCGAAGGGGCACTATCGCTAGCCGTCCACGATGTAGGTGAGTGCTGCTGCCACCCTTCCGGTTCGCTATCAGTCCACACCTCGACGCCCCGCTTCGACCAGTCCCCGCTGCCCCCCGTGTTTACACAGTGACTGAGTTATCCAACACCGTATGTGCTGCACACCTGCACAACGCAAACTGCAGAATGTCAGAATCTAATTTTCTTCAAAGAGGTTATTTTGCAAAATAGTACGCGCCTAAGATTGTGTCACACGACGCATGGCGCTTAACATGTACGGGAATAACATGTGTACCTCTTCCACTCCATGTGCAGTTTCGAAAAAGCATCATGTCTGCCTATAACCTTCGGAGGCAGAAGGAAGCTGAGAAGCGACGACTGGAAGCCCGAGGATATGCCAAGTGTCAATCTGTTCCCGAACAGGTGACGTTGAAAAAGCTACAACAAGCCAGCGAAAAGAACCTGCAAAGGGCACTGCTATATCTCGACGACTTCTACAAACATGAACAACGCGCAGCGCCTGTCATCGACCAAGTCCGTTCACTCCCTGCTGTGGACGATATTGCCCAATGGGTCAGGTATGTGTTTTGCATGAGACAAGGTCGCTTGGCAGATATCATCCAGTGCAAAACAATGCTACAAATATGGCACGATTTAAGAGGAGCGCTTTACCACAAGACTCTCAAATGTTACAGCCATGCAGAGATCAAAAGGATATCCACAGTAAGAGCACACTATCACCCAACCCATCTATACTGACCAAGGGGTAGTGTATCACCGATGGTGACCTCGGTTCCCCCGGTGAACCCTTGTACCTCCAGCTCGGAAAACAGAAGCCTAAGATGGTATTCGACTACCTTGATTTGTTCAATACTCTGCAATATCTCTGGTGCCGGGACCAGCACCTGTACGAATGTGAATGCTATAGGGTTCAGTTTGCCCTTCTCCTACAAATTCTTGTCTATTAGTGCAGTCGGCTGCGAGCAGTGGTTGAGTCATCCGGCCACAAGGGGTCAAATGAGGTTTTGACATACGGAGTAAGGGCCCATCCCTGGTCGTCCCCTCGTCCATCATCGAGTCGGTCGTTAATTGAAATCAGGATGTGAAGCTTTCTATCGTCACGAACGCCGGTCAGAATGTCCTCACGGCCGAAATCACTTATCGATATGTTAAGAACCATCGCCAAAAAGAGTCATTCAGATCCACACTGATAGAGGATCCCAAAGACTACGACTACGGACTCTGCCCCATCATGCTCTTACTCGCACTAGACTTTGCTGATGATGCGTTTGAAGCAGTCAGGACTCCACCAGAATTATTTGCCAAGAAAGCATCGAACAAAGGAATTCTGCACCTGAGATGGAAACGCTCGGTACTCAGCCAGCCTCTGCTTAGGCAGATTGTTCGAGGGGAAGGTAGGGTGTCAGAATAATGGGCGTCCGGAGATGACAGCAGCCTTAGTCTCCGAGCACCGGTTTGGGAGACAGTCTTCCGTTCTTTCCCCTTGGCGAGTCCCTCAGGCGCATTGTATATAGAGAGAATGTTCCTCCTTCGACTTTGTATCAATCAACCAATTCACTATCTTCGTCTCTATCGATCCCTATATTCCAATAGGTTATGAGCCCGGATTGAACGCTCCGCCAATCCGCTACCCATCGATAATCGCACCCGCCGTACCTGCCACTTTGCGCATCGCTTCTGCGTGTCATCCCTGCACTCTTGATTTTTAAGCCTCAACCCCTTGAGCTGCATTGCTACGCAACGACATCACCACCATGACCTCTACCCGACAAACTGTCAAATTCGAAGTCGCCGAGCTGCATAATGCACGAACTACCATTCGTGGAAAAACGACATGACGGCAGTCCTTACTGCAGAAGGCGACTTCAAGATCGTCACCCGGAAAGAAACCCCACCGAACTCTGAAACTTCTCCTACTGCCCGTGACTTCTATCGGCGTGCTGACCGAGCAGCTTCGATGATCTACCTATCAGTCGAACCTACTATCCGAACCGTGATCAGCAGTCTTCCCGAGAATGAAATCGATGATCCGGCCCGCATCTGGGAATTCCTTCGCCAGAAATACGACTCTGCCTCCTTGAAATCTGGCTGAAACGACATCATCAACCGGTTCCATACCTAAACGATGAAGCCTGGGACCTCGGTCGCTGAATACATCTCTTACCTGCTCGCCATTTGCCAAGAATTGGCCGGAACTGAAGAAGCGATCTGGGATACCACCGTTGTCTGCCACCTCCTTCGAACCGTACCTGAATCGTTCGCAATCACCGTCAGCGTTCTCAAAAACAAACCTTCGGAGGAGCAAACTGTGGACGCTGTTACTGCAGCCCATATCGAGGAAGAGACATCGCTCGCACGAAGGAACGACCAAGTTGGTTCAAGCCTCAACATTGCCGGCACTATCCGTCAAGTGCTCACAGCAAGAACTCAGCACGGCAAGCGGCGGGGCTACGGTGGTTAAGGCCATCGGAAGCCGTACGGAAGGCTTAGCAATTCAGGGCTACGATGCTTTTACTGCACACGAGAAGGACACAAGGAAAGTGACTGCTGGGTGAAGCAAGAGGCAGAGAGGCTCAAAGAAGAAAGAAGCTCTCAGCGACCCTCCGCACAAACTGCCCGGGTGAACTTCAGGGACTACCCGAGTGAGACTGTGGTTCACGGTCTATAGCTGATTGCAGGTATGTTCTCTGAGCCCCAAATATTTGGGTGGAGCTGTGTACGCGCCTTGGTGATGAGGAGCAGCTGTGGCGCCCCACACCGGAGTTGATGTATGCGCTCAGGGAGCTGTGTGCGCACTTGGTGATGACGGAGTAGCTGAGGCACGCCACACCGGAGCTGACGCATGTGCTCGGGGGAGCTGTGTGCGCGCTTGGTGAAGAGGAGCAGCTGCGGCACCCCACACCGGAGCTGACACATGCGCACGGGGAGCTGATCTTTGCGCTTGGTGATGCTGGAGCTGCTGCGGCACCCCACACCGGAGCTGTCATACACTCCCAAAGATGTGATTGCTGTGTTCATTTGGGAATACAGGAGCTACTGTGGCGTCCCCATACCGGAGCAGTCGTGCATGTCTTATGATGGAGTTGCTATTTACGCTCAATGCTGACAATAGACAGATTTTCTGATGGATCGGCCTGGAAATCGACCTGGTATCCAGGGGAAGCTTCTGGTGAAGCACTTGGCGGGTGGCTGAACAGGTTTTCTTTCCCTCTCCTTTCTTTCTTTGGTGGATGCACTCTTTCTCCTATGTCCGCGGTTTTCCCATGAGGTTTTTTACACGGTTATGAGTTTTAACGAGGCATCCGAGGATACTGGGTTCACTGTTTTTGTTTCTTTTCTCTACAACTGTTTGTTGCTATACTGGCAGTTTCGTTTTCTCCTCTCCTGCGTTCCTTTGCATCTCCCGTACGAGGGGAAGTGTCAGAATAATGGGCGTCCGGAGATGACGGACCGGAGATGGCATCCGGAGATGACAGCAGCCTTAGTCTCCGAGCACCGGTTCGGGAGACACTCTTCCATCCTTTCCCCTTGGCGAGTCCGTCAGGTGCGTTGTATATAGAGAGAGTGTTCCTCCTTTGACTTTGTATCAATCAACCAATTCACTATCTTCGTCTCTATCGATCCCTATATTCCAACTTAGGGCAGTCAGTGCGGAAAGAGGTCTTTGTTACGACGTTCTTCATCCGCATATTGCTGGAATCATTCAAAGGGCCAGATTTGAGGAGGATTTCAGTCTGAATTCCATCCATCGTGGCACTGCCAACATAACACAGGGGAAAATCCCAGCAGTACCGCACAGACAGATGATGGGACACCAGCAGCCGAAAACCTTCGAAAGAAACTATATCGCATACACTGGCTTCTCGGATATTCAGGCCCTATCACAAGACCAACCTGAGAGGTTAGACCTTCTTCGCTCTCTCACAAGTTCTAGTTCACGAAGGGACGTTGACATGCCGAACGAACTGACTGCCGAGGAAGTTGCCAAAGTGTATCAGTCAGAAGAGCTGAAAGAATTCGACGAAGACCTAAGGGCCACCCTTGACGCTCAGGACCATGCAGCTGCGGACCAGGTAAAGGACGCTAGACGCTACAAAATGCGTAAACTCCTCGCAGACCATCTGAAGTTGTATCAAAAGAGCTGGTTTGAACAACGAGATGGCAAAAATGGACAGATCAACGATGATCCCTATGTTCTGGAAGTTCCTCCCGACAACCTGGAAATGGAACGACAACGTGCAGCTGTGGCTCTTTTCGGTAGCGTTCAATCCGACAACCAGGTAGCCTTGATGGAAGATCTGGCCACAATCTGTCGTGGCTAGTCAGCAGCAATAATTGGCAAATCGAACACCAGAACTCCCGCTAAATATATGGAAAAACAATTATTTCGAGGTGCCGATCCCTAGAACGGGCATTGTCTATTTTGCAACTCCGATTTGTCAAGCATGCACCATTTACACCAGGTGACTCACGCAAATAAATGCTTCAGCCACCACCACCAAATCCAAAATAGAGTCTTGCTTTCTCGCTTTCAAAATTGCATGTGGGGTGGGTGCACAGCAAATTTCCTGCCTTTTTTGGACGGCTGTCGCCAGCAACCCAAAATTGCCCGCCATATTCGTGGTCACATCAACAATGGTGGGTTCGTCTGCCTGTGATCAAAGGGGTAGTGTGCACTTCCATTTGATAGTCGCTGGAAGTTACGGTAGCATATGAAAACGGCCCACAATATTGTCGACAGTGTTAGAAGCATGTCCCCGATTTTATGTTGTTCAGAGACTCCCCTATGTGAATTTTCCTGGGAGGATCACTGCTCATGGCACTTGAAATCTTTACAGGACTTTATCAGTGCCCCATCGGATTCCAGGCCAGGGTGGTGCCCATTTTGTTTGGGCAACGAGCGTCTTCCTTCCTCCAAACGATACACGCTGTTTAATTCGCTCCTTGTGCTGCAAAGGCATATCCAGAAGGAACACCCAGTGCCCTTGGATGCTCGTATTCAACATTGCCCTCACCTGTTGTGTCAGAAAGAGCCATATTTGAACGATGAACTTCAAAAACACTTTAAAGAAATCCACCGCATACCTTCGCCACATAGTTCGAAGTGCAAAAGGGGATGTGCGACACCCGACGGAGTGACCTCCAAACGGCAGAATATCTTGACAAATGTGCTGGCAGACACCGACGGTCCTACCAGCAATGATCGGACCGAGGTTTATCTGGTAGATAGTTGATGTGTGGCAGGAAAAGGAGAGGGACCCCTCCACCAGCTTGCTCCCAGAGGCACCTCATTGTCGTCATCCTCACATGGATCATCTCACGTCTTGACTGTGGAGAAACCCTGTGACAAACAACGCTGCACGCTAGCAGCGAAACCGATACCTCTGTCGCTCTTTGCCGTGGGTATCAGTAATGGCCAGATGTCGGTCTTTGTGAGTGTTTCAGGTTCTCAAAAGAGGGTTTGAAGAAGTGGCAAAACGGATATGGTGCAGCTCAGAAAGGTCGAAAGGTCATAGTTTGGGGAACTGTCAGCAGCAGTATGTGATTGTGTCTGCGTGTCCTTCACTTGGAAAAAGAGCTTCGAAGTTCGCACCATCCCTGAAACCGTTGGTAGTCTAGGACATGTCGTTCCTTTTGGCGGTTTGTTTTCCTTTCTGCTTTTTTTTGCGAGACCTTTCTGATAATCAACTAGAATATTGCCGGAACCGCCAGATATTTGATACCAAGAAACAAACTACAGCCCCAGTAGCCAGTTTATGTATAGGCCCTTTCTGTTTTATTTCTTTGGCCAGAGGATTCATTTGTATTCGGCTGTTCTGACTCATTTCGGTTGTTAAATAAAGACGTGACGATGACGTCAGCGCAGCTCTCGCAGGGACCATGTGACGAGATTTTTAGCGGGGTCACAATATTGCACTCGATTTTGCGTATTGTTTACGCCAAGATGCTAGCCCGTACCACAACCCAAAAAGGAAGGTAGATCTTGTCTCCTATTCTGATTCGTGGGGGAGTGGAGGGTCCCGCCTCTTCACTTATATGTATGGCCACCTACCCTCTTTTAACACAATCATCCACAACTCCTGCATCGCACCGAGGATAGATACCATTCCTAATCGACAAGACCAGCATGCTTCGTACGAAGTGCTTCATCTTCAGATTTCACCCTGTTCACATCACGTTCGCCTGCTAGAATGGATACCCGTTCTGTATGCTCCTCCTCCTCCACACAACAATTTCTTTACTTCCGACCTCTTACTGATCATAGGTTTTATCTACATAGCCGTCACGAGATTGAAAGTGCACAAGACCTAAATCTCCAGTACGTACGATTTCTTCGTGGGGGGTTTTTTTCCCTGCAGCCGAGGTTTTACTTGGGTTTTGTTTCGCCCCACCTGGCAAGGTTCGTACCACTCCTAACTTGCTGTTCTAACTCTTCCAGGTTTTTACTCTCAACAAATGTCGTGACATTAAAATCAATATTCATGTCCCACCTCTACCATCCGGTTGGACATCCAGGAGCCATTCCCTCAGACAGAATCTGCGTAACCGTTCACGTCCGAAAAACCATTCGCCTCGTCCACACACAGGAAGCCATTCACTCCCGAGAAACCTTTCACCCCGTCTGCGGTCGGGAAGCCATTCACGCCTGAGAAACCATTCGCCCCATCTACACGTGAGAAGCCGTTCACCCTCGAGCAGCCGTTCACCCCAGAAATACCGTCTGCGCTCGATACGCTCGAGAGAATGTCTGCACTCGAGAAGCCATTCACGCCGGAAAAACTCTTCACCCCATCTGCGCTCAAGAAGCCGTTCACCCCAGAAATACCGCCCGTGCCCGGGGAGCCATTCACACACGAGAAACCGTTCAAGCTCGAGAACCCGCTCGAGAAACCGTTCGCCCCAAGAAACTGCTTGCTCACGGAGGCATCATTCATCGTCAACATCCTCGCATAGATCATCTCACACCTTGACTGCGGAAGCACGAAATTTTGTCTCGAAATGGCGTTTGCGTCTTAATATCCACTGGCAACAAGCTGATGGCTCCTTTGTTGAGCATCACCTTATCCAATTCCTCCTGAAATTCCTCCTGAAATTTTTATGCGTGAGATCTTGTCGTCTTACATTGTTGATGTCGATGAACCTCGGCCGGTATTCATGCTTGAGTCAGAATTCCAACGTGTGCAGCAAATGCTTACCCGACAGGTCCTATTCCTCTGGGTCTCATCGAGTCGGCCCGTACACAATTCGAAACCGAGGTAGTGCCCTCTTGTTATCAATTCAGCAATCGAAAAACTACATCGCGATTAGACCGTTTCTATGGTTTCGCCAAATCATTGTTGCCGCAAACAGCACCATCTTGCAAATTAGTAACCGACGATTATTGGAGCAAACAATATCAGCTCATTCTTTCTCAATCGTTTCTAACAATGTATGTTTCCGATAGGCTCTGGTGTCCTGTCGCGCCGCTCCGACCGGCCACACCGTTCCCCCTCCATCTCCTAGTGTCAACCTCGCTGACCCTCAAAACAGGTATACCTTTTCATAGATGGCTAGATGAGATACGTCCCTTTATACGCTGAGGCAACATTTTCAGTTATGTTCGCACAAATGTGGGACAATGCTCTCAGGCCACTTCCCGTCGTTATCAATCACGGAGAAATTCCTCCACATTCGGGTATTCACCGGTCGAAAGCCTGTGACAAACGATGGCGCCGGCCAGTTCCTGGCCACAGAAGCGATGACACTGTTGCTCTTTGCCTTGGGAATCGGCAATGGCTAGATATTGGTCAGTTCCAGGTTCTCAAGAGAGGGACAAATTTCGCAGAAGTGGCACGACGATACTTTCAAAGTGATTCGCCTAATGCGCGACATGCTCGTTGACATGCACAAGGCAATGAAGGGAGATATGACGCAGCTCAAAAAGGTCATAGTGTGGGGAATTGTCAGCAGCGGTATGTGATCGTGTCCGCGTGTCGTTCTCTGCTAACATCGTCAGGGATTCATTATCAAGTGCATCTCATGTGGGCAGTTGGTGAAGGCAATTTCAGTGGGAAAAAGAGCTTTGAAGTTCACACTATCCCTGAATCCGTTGATGATAACCTTCTTCTGTGCCCAGTCTTGGAAATGTCGTTCCTTTTGGCGGTTGGTCTTTCTTTCGCTTTTTTTTTTGTGAGACCATTCTTATCAACTAGAATATTGCTTTCAGGAACCGTCAGGTATTTGATGCCGCCGAGAAACGAGCTACAGTCTCGGCAGCTAGCCATTTGAGCTGGTCAAGTTATGATTTACCTCTATGACGTTATGCGAGCTGGTGTTCTGTTGGAGAAGCACAAAGAGTATGCACCTCAATCCACTCCTCTACCGTTCATTGAGTCGGTCATCTCAACATCGGGGTTTTCTAGGTTTCTTCTATATATATGTTTTGTTTATTTGGTCAGAGGATCCATTTGTATTCCGCTGTTCCGACTCGTTTTGTTTGTTAAATATTTAGCGTGAGGCTATGATTACAACCAATTCTTATTATTATATCTTACTACATCGGCAGGTGAAATAAGGATAGGTGCCTTGGTCTGGGGCTGTGGCAGGGGCCAGTCGAAGCTTTTTTTTTTTTTGTTTATTCATACTCCAATGCGACCCCAATAGATCATGGCGGCGTACATTTTGCCCGGTTTTCCTGTCCGCAGTCCGCGCAAGGCGGCTCATTGCAAGCTCCCTTAGTGCCCTCCGCCCGGCCCTGTCCCCAAGGAGCCAGTCGAAGCGGGGCGACAAGACAATATCGAGGTTTTGCAATCCCAGTCGGTACAAAATCAGTGCTATTTTTCAAAATAGGAACGCACCAAAAAAAATTGTGGTTTTGCAAGGTGCACGTTCTTAAGGCTGGTGACTTGGTTCTTGCCCAGCCCTTTCAGGATTGGAGTGTGTCATTCAGTAGAAGCAATCGTCTTGCAGTCCAGACTTATTCTCATGCCTTACTTAAATCCCTTCACACCCCCACTGTCACCCCCCGCAACCCTCCGTTGCCCTGACGACCTAGGAGCCCGTTGGCCCGCAATCTGTGGAATAGCGTGGACTGCCTCTTGTATGATAGGCCAATCCGGCCAGACTGTCAAGAGCCCACTGTCAGCTCCCCGCCACCTACTCACCGCCACCTACTTGCCGCCATTCACTCCAACTGCTTGACAACACGAACAGCTGTAGTAACCGAAGTTCCAACAAAGACTGCTACAACATAACGTGAAGGGGGGGGCAGCGGGGGCCAGTCGAAGCGAGGCGAAGAGACAGTAACAGCAGAGCTTAGGTGTTGATGAAGGAGCAGGTGTTGATGAGTACGTGGAAAGACCTTAGGTGTGTCGCATGACACTGGACCACTCTTCTGTGAACAACCAATGATCTGACAACAGGAGGTGATCCGCTACGATGTTATCTATCATCTGTGAACAGCATTTAAAAACCTAATTGGTTTTGCATTGCTGGCTGTGGATTTGGACTTTGGCCGAAGGGCAACCAGAACCGGCGGGCCGCGCCCAAGCTTGCGCGCTTTGGCGATCCTCCCCCGCTCGAGATCGCATGCGACCCTATTAGATCATGGCGATATTAGATACAAGTCCTTTCCGTTTACTGTCCGCCGCGGCCTGGTGCAGCCCGCTGGCGGTCCGAGGCAACACCCCCCTCGATGAGGAGGTTGATATACGGGAAGTTGTGTGATACGACGCGACGAGTACGATAGCGAGTGAGACGCTATGAGTATGTAGCGGAGACGGCGACGCCGCTCGAATTGTGCCGCCTGCTTCTCTTACCTAAGGGTACTATTGGACGGGTCATGATATTACACTCGATTTCTTAGCACCCCTCGTCGTGTAGTATCTGCCAAGTCGCTAGCCCCTATGCAATTGGTGGTAAACTACCGCAACCCGAAAACGAAGGTGGATCTTGTCTCCTGCTCTGATTCCTGGGGGAGTGCAGGGGAGGGGGGGCTGTCCACCCACTTCCCGCCTCCCAGTTTTCTTACTATGTAGGTGGCCATCTTCCCCTCTTCCACAACTCCTGCCTCAGACCACTCCAGCTCTGCTGTTACTGATTGTGCCGCCTGCTTCTCTTACCTAAGGGTACTATTGGACGGGTCATGATATTACACTCGATTTCTTAGCACCCCTCGTCGGGTAGTATCTGCCAAGTCGCTAGCCCGTATGCAATTGGTGGTAAACTGCCGCAACCCGAAAACGAAGGTGGATCTTGTCTCCTGCTCTGATTCCTGGGGGAGTGCAGGGGAGGGGGGGCTGTCCACCCACTTCCCGCCTCCCAGTTTTCTTACTATGTAGGTGGCCATCTTCCCCTCTTCCACAACTCCTGCCTCAGACCACTCCAGCTCTGCTGTTACTGTCTCGTCGCCCTGCTTCAACGGCCCCCCCACCATTCCCTACTCGATACGACCTATGTCGCCTGCTCAACACCGAATATTTTGTTGGTCTCTTTTTTTTTCTTTCGCTCCAGTTTCACTGATTAAGCCGTCACTAGATCAGCCTGAAGGCTCCTCCTCGGGTTTTGTTCCCCAGCAGCCTGGAGGCTTATCCTCGGGTTTTGTTTGCAAGCAGCCTGGAGGGTTTCCTCGGGTTTTGTTCAACTCTGCTGCTATTGTCTAGTCGCCCCGCTTCGACCGGCCACCGGGCACCCCCAGCAGCCTGGAGGTTTTCCTCGGGTTTTGTTCCCCAGCAGCCTGGAGGCTTATGCTCGGGTTTTGTTTGCAAGCAGCCTGGAGGTTTCCTTGGGTTTTGTTTGCAAGCAGCCTGGAGGGTTTCCTCGGGTTTCCCAGCAGCGTGGAGGATTACCTCGGGTTTTGTTTTCCAGCAGCCTGGAGGCTTATCCTTGGGTTTTGTTTACAAGCAGCCTGGAGATTTGCTCAGGTTTTGTTTTGCCCACCCACAAGGTTCACACCCCTCCTAGCCTGCTGTGCTAACTCTTTCAGGTTTACTCTCAAAACCTGCCATCCTCGTCTTGACCCAGGAGCCATTCACCCCGAGAAACTGTTCACCCCCGAGAAGCGGTTCACCCCGCGAAACCGTTCACCCCCGAGAAACTGTTCACCCCGAGAAACCGTTCACTCCCGAGAAACTGTTCACCCCCGAGAAACCATTCACCCCGACAAACCGTTCACCCCTAGAAACCGTTCACCCCGAGAAATACCCCCGAGAAACCGTTCACCCTGAGAAACCGTTCACCGCCGAGAAACCGTTCACCCGTGAGAGAAACCGTTCACCCACAAGAGAAACCATTCACCCCCGACAGCTTGCTCCCGGGAGTACCGTTCATAGTTGACATCCTCATATGGATCATCTCGTGTCAAACGATGGTGCCACTGGGTGCTGGCCACAAAACAGATGTCTCTGTCGCTCTTTGTCTTGGGTATCAGGAATGGCTAGATGTCGGTCTTTGGGAGTGTTTCAGGTTTTCAAAAGAGGGACCAAATTTGAAAAAGTGGCACGAGGCAATCAAGGGAGATATGGTGCAGCTTAGAAAGGGCATAGTATGGGGAATTGTCAGCAACGGTACGTGATTGTATCCGCACGTGTTCTCTGTTAACAATATCAAGTGCATCTCAATGAGCAGTTAGCGAAAGCAATTTCACCGCCAAAGTTCACATGGAAATGTCATTCCTTTTAGCAGTTTGTTTTCCTTTCTGCTTTTTTTTGTGAGACCTTTCTGATCAACTACAATATTGCTTTACAGTGGAGTGGTGGGGTGTGGAGGGGCGGAGAGGTGGCGGGGTACCGGGTGCGAGCAGCGGGCGGCGGGCAGCGCGCGTAGGGTGGTGGGGGGGCAGCGCGGCGCTATAAGGCTGTTCCGACTCATTTCATTAGTTAAATATTCATGATTACAACCCATTTGTTTCAATGCTTGCGTATGCTGCCAACATACTCATTGCTATATCGTACTACATTGGCGGGTGAAATAAGGATTGGTGCCTCGGTCTTCATGTGCTAGCACCATTGTGTGCGAGCGAGTGCGAGGGAGACTGGGATGTCTGGTCAATAATCATGAGGCTAAGACGCGCAGTCATCACCGGCGTTCAACTATATCAAGACAATAACCTCATGAAAAAGAAAAACATCCTTTCAGTATCGCTCACGTTAAGAGATTCACAGCGGAATAATCTTAGGGGGCTTTCGCTGTGGTGGTAATCTCCCTGGAGGAGATCGAGGACGCAAGGGAGAACACTAGGAGCACGAGAGGGATGAGAACGGCGAGGATTGGGTGGAGGACAAGGACAGCGAGGTGACGGTGATTCGGTAGGTTTAAAATTGTTCCCATACCCAGCCCAGAGTCCGTTGCAGTACCCTTCGTCATGCAATCACGGTTGATGAGTTTTCGCGATTTTTTCTCATCGTTGGTGAGGGTAGTAGCCGGGTAACTTGTACAGTATGTTACCCCCTTTTTTCTCAGTTTTACTGCACGTCGCCATCCTGCTCGTCATCACTACTCGCCATTCTACTCTCCGTCCTACTAGTCGTCATTCTGCTCGTCGCCATCGCCTCATCACACCCGTCATGCCAGGCTCCAGCTCTGCTGTTACTGTCTCGTCGCCCCGCTTCGACCAGCCCCACCGCCCATTGTCCTCACCGCCATCCTCTCCATTGCGGTCAAACTCGTAGTTGCCAACTTACAGCTGTTTTTGACACTCAAGAGCTGCGCTATCCACGTCACAAAGCTTGGCAAAATACTTGCCGTGTTGTCACGCTATCGTACTCACCGCAGGTGTCCGCACCACCATCCTTGTCGACATCGTGGTCGTCGCGGAGGCATACGATGCTGTGTGTGCCCCTCTCGCCAGGGCGCTGGAAGCCGCTTCCCTTAAAGGGCCACGATCTTCACTGACACCCAGGCCGCCATCAGACGAGGCCTCGGAGGAGTCTGGCCCGGCCAGATGTACGTGCTCCACACAAGGAAGCACATCGCGGTGCTACGGGAGGCCAGACCCGACATCACCATCGAAATCCGGTGGTGCCCGGTGCACAAGGGGGTCCCAGGAAACCAGTCTATTGCGCCGCTGCAAGGCAAACGAATCGATTTCGAAGCGATGGGACAAAGAGGACGATGATAGCGAGGACAGTGAGGACAGCGAGGATGGTGAGGGACGGGTGGCGGCCGGTCGAAGCGGAGTTACAAGATAATGACAGCGGCACCAAGAAAGACAGCGGAACGAGGGAGAGGACGGCGAGGTGACGACCTGTTCCAGCGTTCTTGAATCAATTCTGTGGGGAATGGTAGGGGTCGGTGGAAGCGGGACGAGACAATGACAGCAGGGCTAGGTGCGGGTGGAGCAGATGTTCCCAGTGTAACGCAGTCAAGGGAGACATGGTGAGGATCGGTGCCACGGCTGGGTGGCTAGCTCCACAGTACCGCAGGGGAACACTTTCCTTATGCCCATTAACCCCAGGCGAGCGAACAACACTTTAGATACGCAACAAACAACACTTTGAACACTAGGTGGCGTCGTCGATGCTTAGGAATCAATGCCGTGTACAAGGTGCATCGCGGCACTGGCCGTGACAATTGGCTGAGAACTGAGTCAAATACCGCGATCCGTCAGTGTTTGTGTATATAGGCCCTCAGCGCTCTCCGCCCACCTGTCGTGCACGTCTATCTGCTGGGACAGCACCCCACCAAGAATTGACACACGCCCGCGGCTTGCCCGTCTCCCCTTGCATGTATCACTCGGGCCGTGGGGGCCGGTCAAAGTCAATGGCTAGCCCGGCTCCGACTGCTCGCCCACGTGGCACAGCGGGTCGCTTGACACTTGTCCGACCGCTTGGTGGATTGTTCCTCATCGCATCCATCGAGTCTAATGCTGCATGTATCCATCGTCGTGGTGCTGCTCTTGACATGACTAACAGAGCTCCTAGTGAATTAGAAACATCGGGAAGTGGTGCAAGGTATGTAGCCGCCTTTTGTGACATGGCTAGCGTAGCTCTGAGTGTCAAAAACAGCAGTGAGTAGGATGTCGATGAGGAGGATGGTGGTGAGAGGGGGGAGGGGTGACAGGGCGACGAGACAATAACGCCCATGATAGCGAGTAAGATGGGACGAGTATGCTGGCGTGTACGACACGACAAGTAAGACGGCGGGTAAGACGCGAAGACTACCATATCGATGAGGAGTTTGATGGCGGAGATGGCGACGATGAGAATGGTGACGGTGCAACTCTGACATGTTAAGCGAGCCGACAAGCAATCAGACACTAGTACAGTAACATGTAACCTGCATGAGGGGTCACTCGCATGCAGGGAATCAATGAGAACCACTTCCACAACTGACCCGTAGTTTCTAGCAGTGCAATTGGTCTCTTCACTGCACAGTAGCGTACCACATCAAGTTTTTGTGCGGAAGTCGTTGAATGAACACTTTTAGCTAGGCAACACGATACCTCAGAAAACGACTGCGCCACTATTATCTACAACTGTGGAAGTGATCGCTGCTTTCGCAGATTGCAAGTGACCCCTCATGCCTACGTACCCCATACCCGAACATATCGAAAGAAGGCAAAATTCCAGGCCACCGGGAGCGGTTGACGGTATAGTAGAGGTCCTAAATCATTGCCACGACAAGGTGGACAAAAAGAAATGGGAAGAAGACACTACGAATCGAAATGGTACTGTCTGGGCCTTGCTGCGATCTACTGGATGCTACTGGACTGCAGGATTGCTTCAATCAAGGCTACCCTCCAACTCCAGCTCTGCTGTTACTGTCTCGTCGCCCTGCTTCGACCGGCCCCTGCCCTCCCCAACCCTAGACCTATACAACTTGACTGACCCCGTCAACATCTGGAGACCCAGTGAGTGGGAATGATGTAGTGGGAGATGACCGTCACATGGACAGCAAACAGGAAAAACAGATAAAATGTACGCCACCAAAAAAAACTTACCGCCAGCGTCCTCACTACCACCCTCCTCGTTGCGATCGTACCCAGCGGAAGTGGTTGGGTTCCAGGACGGCGCGCAGGTGCGATGCCCCGGGGCTGGGAGTTTCCTCAGTGGATGAAGATCCGAAGGTAATATCTCTATCGACGCAGGATTGGGTCCGGTAACTCCGCAGAACTCAGTATCCAGACTTTCTCAATGTTTGCGGTTTTTGGTCAATTACCCTGCGCCCATCATAATTTCGAAGTATGTCGTCGCGGTGGAGACGTGCCCGGCGGCTTGCCCGACTGCCCGCTTGTATCACTTGGGACGGCGGCGGGGGCTGGTCGAAGCATCGGTCGCTCGGCGAATCGTTTGGATGCGTGCCCTGGGACTTCAATGCTTGTCAGAACGCCCGATGGCTAGCCCAGCTGCTTGACTGATGGCTTGCCCACGTCGCACCGCAATTCGCTCGACACTAGTCTAACTACTCAGTGGATTGCGTCGTATCCATTGTCGAGTCCAACGCTCATCCATCGTTGAGATGCTGCTCTTGCCATGTCTAGCACAGGTTTCAGTGAATCAGAAACATCAGAAAGGCTTCGTGACGCTGTTACCGCAGCTCTGAGAGTGGCGGAACAGCGGGAAGGTGAGATGGCGCTGAGGACAACAGCGGCGAGGTTGATAGAGTGTTGCCGAGCTTTGTGATGTGGTTAGCGCTGCTCTGAGTGTCAAAAACAGCAGTAAGTTGGCGACTAAGATGTGGCGAGTACGATGTCAACGAGGAGGATGACGCTGAGATGTGGTATGCTGGTGTGTAAGACACAACAAGTAAGACGGCGAGTATACGAGACAACATTAGCACAGATCTCACAGTGACAGGGGCGTACAATAAACGCGGTGGGTACGATAGCGGCGGAGATGGCAACGAGGAGATAATGGCGAGTATATTGGTGATGAGCAGGATCACGGTGGAAGAATGCAAGTTGAACACCGACATGTTAAGAGAGCCAACAAGCAATCGGGGGCTGAGCCACGCGAGCATAAGGAAGTTGGTTCCTCTGCTGTTAACCGGCCCCCTGCCGCCGAGCCAAAGCACACCTTTCCTGCAGTGGCAAAATCGACATACATGGGCAAGACCTGCAAAGTTGGGTTTACGCTAGCGCGTCTTGGTGCCCAAAAAAAAAACTAACCGACGCAGCCCAATTCTGTGTACTTTTCTATGTAGCATGTGTGGAGCGGGGTTTGTGAGTATCGGGTGAACTAGGAAGGAGGATAAAGTTGTGTCCATCTCCATTACAGCGTATAAGCGCGAGTAAGCACTGACTAAGCCTCATAGGAGATGCACTAAGCCAGATGCAGTGAAACGAGTGAATGTTTTCTATGGACTGCAAAAAGTCGTGTCCACCTCCAATACCCCCCACCATCTACCACCAAGCGATGCTAAACGATTATGTTAGTGGGGTGGACACCTAGTACATCATCCTCACCGGACAGAATCCGCCAATCATTGGGTAACGACAACGTCCATACATTCTCTCTTGATTCCACCTTCCTTTATTGTCGTTATCAGGTAAAAAACGTAGTTTTCCCACTAAATGCATATTTCTATCTTATGACGATGTAAAAATATGAATTTTGACCGTTTTGATACGTGTACCATGGTTTTTTTTGTTACTGTCTCGTCACCCCACTTCTATAGAGTACATAGACCAGGGCTCCGACCACGGCCGACCATCAGGAGGCGTACGCGAGGATGAAACAGCCAGTCAACGCAATCAGCATGGAGTCAACCAATCACAACATATTAGCAATAAAATACGTGATTTGGGCTCCAGAGGCAGCTACATAGAACAAGTGGCAGGCACTTCACGATGCTGACAAGCAGGTTTTCTCCTCGTCGATAACCTTGACGACGCTTCTGGATGACTTATCTCTTGATTATGTATCCGCCCCTTGTGCATTTATCGATTATAGACACATAGTCTACGCACTCTCTCTCTTGGGGTGGACGAACTTTTTGTTGGAAAAAAAAAACTCGTATCACTGCCAGCCGCCACCCCCCACAAACACCATAGGCCCGACAAGCCCTAATGTACCTAATCAAGTAAAAGGAAAAAAAATCAGTTAATGAAAACTACTCCGGAAGCCATCGCTGCTCGCCGAGTTCAGTCCGCTGCCCAGGCCCCACCTGAGTGTTGATAAACTGCGGGCAGATGATCTGCTTCCACTTCATATGTAAAAATAAATTTTAGAGGGGTGGCGGGGGCCAGTCGAAGCGAGGCGACGAGACAACAACTAGTACAAGACACAGACTAGCTGGTGGATGGCGCGGCAGCACCTCCGGAGTGCTGGTATGTACGTGGTGACGGTGTGTGACCTTCCGTGGATCACTCCAGGCACCTTACATACGTGCAAACCCTCCAAAGTCTTCTGTCCCTTTCCCCTGACGAGTCCCTGTGGCTTGTATCGAGTCGAACCATCCGAGCCCACAATGAAGGCATGGGGACACGTACCCATCTCAACTGACGTAAGGTAAATCTAGTTGACTACGCCTGGACGCAACGACATACATAGATACATACATACTTGTGTCATGGATACCACCTCTTCTAGTCCGGAATGGAATATGCAGCAGAAGATTCTGTGGGCCGAGGTGCTGAAGGAGACCAAGAACTGAGGTGTCTGAGTGGGAGCTCCGGGAGCGCCGGGAGCGGCAACAGGAGCGGGAGGCAGAGGCGGAGGCGCTGGGGGTCGTGGACGAGTTCATGGCTTTGGCAGGCGAGGATTAAGGGACGGATCATGCCTTTCTTTTGTTCTTTCCTTTGTTGATTTCCTTGGGCGCATCTACTCTTTCTTGGGACAAGCCAGGGTGGAGGGCAAAGGGGAGCTTGCAATGAGCCACCAGCGCGCGGACTGCGGACAGGAAAACTGGGCAAAATGTACGCTGCCATGATCTACATAGGTCGCATGCGAGTAGATATAATAAACAAAAAAAAAAAAAAAAAACTTGTGTCACAGATATCCTACGGTGTTCTCACTCAACCCACACGTGCTCACAAAAGAAGCCCAAAACACTGATAACACCGAAAGGGATGCTCTATGTGAGGTAGCGTATTTAGATGTACGTTCGATGTAAGGAATAGGTTAATACATCTGGAACCACTGCATCGTTGAATACGGATGCGACGGAATGCTTTGCAGCTATGTTGCCTTGACAGCCACACCTGTGACAGCTGCGTGTGGAATGCCTGGTGCCCTGGCTAGCTCTGTCCGAACGCATATCACCTAGGGCGAGTGAGAGCGGGTAGCTGAGTAAATCAGGTGTAGATAGAAGTCAGGGAAGCCGCCGGGCGCGCGTCAAGTCTAGACGTGCACGGCGGAAAGTGTCGTGCGCCCACGGAAGTGGAGGAGTGCTTTTTTTTGTTTTTTATCATACTCGCATGAAGCCTCTCTAGACTATGGTGGCGTACATTTTGACTGTTTCCCCGACGAATTGGAGGAGTGCCAGGACAATGGAAAGGTGTGATTGGGCGCTACGGGAATGCTCCGGGGTGGGATTGCATCTTCTGACACCACAGAACTTGGTATCCAGCGGGTCTTGGCCGATTGTACTGTGCCTGTATTTCGAAGGACTTCGATCCCGAAGCAATTCGTTGCGGCGGGGGCCGGTCCAAGCGGGACGACGAATGGGGTTGGGGTCGCAGGCGAACGTCGCTGCTATGCCGGATAGAGGTGCGGATATATATGGGAGAACCATTGAGGAATAGCTGATCGGAGATGGCGCGTCGTTATCCCCCACGTGTATTCCTCGCTATGGTAGGACAGTAAGCATCCAGTATGACATACGACAACACGAGCGAATGAGTGACTTTCAATGATTACATCCCATCGCCGCAGAGTTAGTGGCCGTATCAACCATCTAAGAGAGAGAGGTCGGAGCCGAATTGAAGGACAGCCTGAGCATGTTTTGTCACAACCTTCCTCTCACTTCAAACGTCATAATTTTCTATTCTTCTCTACTCTCCTCCCAGGCAACGATGTCTGGACGGTAACTGGGTACATGTCCCCAAGGATCGATAAGGCAGGACAGGCCCTAACGGCTTGCACGTTACCACTTGCGATGGTGGTGATTTCCAGTGGGACATGAACACCATGATACTCATCAACATTGTCCTGTCACCCTGCTTCGACCAATCCCCATGCCCCCCCCGCACACACACACACACAAAGGAAATCAATCCTTTCCCCCATGTCTTATCAAATAGGAAATGAAGGTAGTGTCGGAAGGTATCTTCTAGGTGCTAGATGGAGCTTCAGAGGGTCCGGCAATTATCTCGCTGACAATCGTACTGGCGACTCGGTGCCGGCACTTCTCTCCTTTGATTTGGGCTTGAAATTATTAATCGGGATAAAGTCGTATTCCTCAGTCTGAAGGCGTTAGTTTTAGAAGTCTGTCAGACATGATGAGATATACCTTCACTTCAATCAACCCGGGGATGACTCCGTCCGGCGCAAAGATATACCACTTGTCACTGTCCTTGATCACCATGGTAATGTCTGCCTTGCACAACTCGCCGAGTTCGTATGCTTTTTTAAAGACCGTATTCTTTCTGTGTTCCAGAACACTGCAACCGTTAGTGAAAACTTATTTAATGGGATGTGATGTGCTTACAGATCTCGCTTCTGTAAGCTGGTTGCCAAAGACATTGGTGTTTGATTTGTTTGATTCCTGCTCAAATTGGAGTATGTGCTTACTGAGACCGAATTCCTGGATGCAGATGACCCTCCTCTATATGTACTGACCAGATAACTGCATGATAGCGCATAGGAACACCTCCGGGGTAATGACAGTATCCCCGCAACTGAGCGCATGTAAGAAACCTCTGGAGGTATGTCGCACTAGCAATGGGTTGGGTTAAAGCGCGCACAAAAGTAAAAGTGAAATAGAGTGGCTATTCTACATCTAGTGTGCCAAGCAGTGTCCCATTAAAGCACGCACTTTTTGAGAGACAACCAAATCACTGTTTCGTCGCCCCGCTTCGACCGGTCGAAGTGGAAGTCCGTCACCATGGATCGTTTGGTCAGCAATTACCAGTACCACCTAGGGCTTGCTATAATCATTGGCCTTTGGTTCCTCTACATTTTCATTCATTCATTGATTGACTGTCTTGCTTTCCTGAACCGGAGATTGAAGACCTTACTACCAAGCCTACACCGCCACATCACAACACCCGGGCTGCTCAATTCCAGTGATGTGCTTATTTGTTCAACAATATCGTCCCTAAACGTCCTCTGGCTTACAAACTATTTTCGATCTACAGATGGAACATTCGAGAGAGCAGGGGCATTGGCTACCTTCAACCTGCCCCTATTGTGCGTTCTGTGGCCCAGGGAAAATGTCATCTTGGAGTATGCAGGGCTCTCGTCAGCAACTCATGCGCGCCTTCGCCTCTCCTTTGCGATACTCATCGGACTTGAAGCTGCGCTTCATGCTGGCGGGAATTTGGCGTCTAACATGGTCGGAATTTCTGTAGCAGCGTTGGTGTGTGTAGTTTTGTTGCCCAACGCTTTAGCGTTCGCCATCTGGACACAGATCAGGCATTTTGAAGTTCTACTAGCGTTTCACGATGCTTTGCTGGTATCCCTTTTAGTCCTACTTTGGTTACATGTGGGGGACCGCGAGGTACAGCTGCATTTGATGGCTGCAATGGGGAACTTAGTACTCGTTAATTTGATGCTCCCAGTGTTTTGCATCCTACACAACGGTACAACAGTGACGTTGATCGCAAAGCACGATGCAACAGAAGTTACGGTGCAGCTACCTCGCGCCATAACCGTACTACCCGGTCAATATATATATCTCACCCTTGGGAAGTCGACTTTGGCAACATGGTTCAGCCCCTACCAATTCCATCCATTCTGGCTTACTGGGACACGCGATCCCACAGTTATCACCGTGCTGGTGGAAAGAAAGGGTGGATTTAGCAGCAGCTTGTATCGCAGAGCCTTAACACCCGGATCACACGCTGGGCTCCATGCTCTCTTACATGGTCCCTATGGGCGCCACCGCCGCCTTGAAGATTACGAGATCGTAATATTTTGGGGGCAGGGTAGTGGCATTGGGCAGCAGATAAGTTACCTCGCCCATTTGACACAGCGTCATGGCTCAATAAAAACCCGAAAAATCCTGGTATTCTGGATCTTAAGCCCACATCAAAAAGAATGGTTCGCAGAAGCGATCACTTGTCGACTACTCAGTGACCCAGAGGATGCAAGACCACAGGTGAGTCGGCTTCCAGTGGCACACGTCTGAACGCCTGCAGATGGGTAGGTCCTTCTATAACTAACAGGCATCAGTTTCTGAGGATCAAAGTGTGGGGAATCGATGGTGATTCTGGTCACAGGCTTGATTGTTTTCAGGGGGAACCTTCTATGGACACTGAAATGATGAGGAGCATTATCGGGCCGGGAAAGGTGGTAGTTTCTGTGTGTGGGCCCCAAACTGTAGGGTGAAACATGAGAGCAACACTCAGGAGAATGGACCTAAAACTAGATATAACTTTGAATGATGATTGTTATTGATGTTTTCAATCTTCCAAGACACCATAGCCTACTTCCTCTTCTCTTCCTCTTTCCGTATCTCGTGGCCCCGCTTTGACTGGTCCCCGCCGCCCGTCCTCCCTCCATGAATGGCCAAAGAAGTGAAGGAACCATTATGTAGTGTCGATATGGATGCGCGCGTCTACGATTTTCAGCTGCTTGGGAGCCTCTGGAGCTTGCATCAGCCACACAGCTAGTTAGGATCAGAGTGAGACTTAATCACCGTATCCAGTGCTGAGAGCGAACGATGATACTCACATGTATGACGGCTAGGGATACCATCGCGTATTAGACTCTGCTGGCACCGATGCTCTGGAGCTGTAAAATGTTACCCCGCATGTGTGTGTTGGGTTCTAATTTCGCCGGGTTTCATGACTAAAACAGTTAGTACAACTAAACTGGAAATAGCTTACCTATTTTGATACGTTTGAGTAATAGAGTATATAAATGACCAGTCGATTAACTATGGGATCATCCGATTTGCGATGTTTATTACTCTGCCTACCACTCCTCCACCGTCCTACCATGAGCTACTCTCAATTAATCAGCAACTTCAGAACGAGCTGAATCGAAGGTCATACCTAAAAGATATCACCATTTTGCAACTCCAAGCCACGATTGTCGAAACTACCGACCAACTCGCCGAGCAATATTTTCACCCGCGACAATTACAAGCGGTGTTAACCGAGTTTACGGACGAGTATGCGAATCAGCGTCCCAGCATTCTCTCCAGCAGATTGCAAACAGCCACCGAAAGGCTTCGAGAGAAAGAGCTGCAGATCACATGTTTGTCGGAGACTTTACAAATAACGGCCAAATCGATTCGCGAGAGGCACCATCCTGATGTCATATTGGCGTCACTTGATGCAGTACTTTTTGAAGTTGGTTCTTTACTGCCAGGGGCTCAAGGGGTTTGAGACAGGGGAATATGTTTGTTTTCTTGGGTGATGTTGAACAGTTTGGGAGGTCAGCAATTCTTATAGTCTATCATTCATGGCGGTGTACTAGTTAGCACCATGTTGCGCAGATTTCATTTCTTCGCGGCAAGCAGCAGCGGTGCCATCTTCCTGGGGTATATTGCATGAACCGTTTCTCTCCTAGGTTATCCTGGCTGCCGGCGCCAGTGCTGACAAGGCTGAACCTCTGTTAGCGTCGTTTTCAGCCTGTCCGAATACCTGGGTAACAATGTAGTAGATAGTTCAGCCCACACCGAGGCTTCGGCCGGCCGCCGCCCAAACAATCATCCCTTCGGCCTGCGAAAGCGTAATGGCCAATCTGCCAGCAATTGAAAACCAACCAAGTTTCTTAACGCTGGTTGCAGATGGTAGAAAACATCCTAGTGGATCACCTCTTGTTGTCTGATTCTCAATTGGAGCGCTGGTTGTTGAGGTATCGACAGAACGGTGTTAGTGGTGGGTGGATCCAACCTGACTGCCATTCCTTGCTGCTGGCATCTTCACCTCGATTTTGACACCCAGAGAGCTGCGCTTACCACATCACAAAGCTCGGCAGCATACTTGTTGTGTCTGACTCGCCATCATGATCATCGTATCTTACCCACTATTGCACTTACTGCCGGTGTCCTCCCTCCCCTCATCACATCGTATTGTACACTCTCACCAATATATTGGGTCGCCTCTTACTCGCTATCATGCTAGCCGCATCATATTGCACCACTTCCTGTTTGAGCTGTGCTAGTCATATCAAGAGCAACATATACAGGTGATGGTCATGACGATGGATGTGATGCTGTGCTCATGCTGGGTGCTCTATGTGAGGTACATGAGCGGATTATCGTATTGTCCTGTTTTCAGTTGCAAGTTTGTGTTGATATCATACGTGGTTCGTTGGTAAATCAAAAAACCGTGTAAGAAACCTCTTGCGAAATCACCTAAAGAAATGACGGGAAGGTGAAAGAACTGGTGGGCAGCCCGCGGGACCCTTGTTCTATTGCCGCCAAGGCGCAAAGCCAAAGCGGACTACCGCGCTAACCTAGTTTCAAAAGTAGGACTAAGATACGTCATCGAGGACAGAAAATTCTCTCTATAAACACATCTCCGAACCACCACCTCCAGACGTGCATCATTTTGACACCCTACGGCTCAACTTTACTCTACCACCAGTTTCCGTCATGCTCGGCTGTCTTTTGCGGTTAGAAATGTTGATCAACGAATGGTCGTCATTTCCGAAAAGTTGATTTAGTCCTTGCTGAACCCGAATGAAATTCATGTTAAACGGGCAGCCGCTGATGGAAAAGCCATCCTCCTCCCGATTAACTAGGGTTACATTCACTGCTACTTGCAAAGACCTGACTTTGAAGTGTGTCTCTTGTAGAAAGATAACCCCTTTTCTAATACCAGAAGTGATATGGTTGTCGGGTGTGAATTTGGGACCGCCGTTGACGGAGAATCTGGCCTCGGTATCAACGAGCTCATCTGGAAGATGCTTCAGTGATACCGAGCCCATTGCAAGCTTGCTACGAATGTAACCTAAACACTGGTAATAACCGCCGACATACTTGATGTCTTGCTTCAACTCGAAATAGAATAGCGCTGCCTTGAGGTGATGTGCTGTAGTATCTATAATGTTTGATTGCGCAATGTACTTAGCTGTCTGCTCTTTCATCTGTTGGATGCCGGATATATCGTCTAGCGAGGGCTCCTTCCTTAATCGAACGGTCAGTCTGTAGTTCCGGTTCATTTCCTTGGGTGTGAGTTTGTTTCTCTTTAGCATCCAAATTCTTTCCCCGTCAATGTGCCCCATGAAAACCTTGCCGAGAAGCGACCACAGTGAGTCTCCGCCAGATTGGGCAATGGCATCACAGTGACCTGTGCCAATTGACACAACTACATCGGGTCTAGCTCCTGGCCAGCTACGTTTAGCCTCTGTCAGAATAATGGGCATCCGGAGATGACAGACCGGAGGCAACATGTCCGGAGAAGACAGCAGCCTTAGTCTCCGAGCACCGGTTCGGGAGACAGTCTTCCATCCTTTCCCCTTGGCGAGTCCCTCAGGCGCATTGTATATAGAGAGAATGTTTTTCCTTCAACGTTGTATCAATCAACCAATTCACTATCTTCGTCTCTATCGATCCCTATATTCCAACAGCCTCCCAAATCATGGGATTTATAGGGTTATTAAACCATAAGCCTCCGTCTGTAAACTTAATATGGTCCAATTGCTTGTGCAGTATCCTTTTGGGGGTGAAATACCAGGGCACCCGCGACCCACGGCTTGCCCTATTAGAGCTAGAATTCATCACAAAATGGACGGAAGGAACCTACGCCACTACCGCAAGTAACTCTGTGGCTTGCGTCTTTCCACGTATGGAGACATAACCTGGTCATGGTTAGCGCGCCTTCAGTGGCCATGGTGTCGTTGTACCTTACCACAACTATTGTCTAGGTCAATGTTACCATTGTAGTTGGTGAGCAGACAAGGAGCGGAGTTGGCTGTAGCTGTCACAACAATGTGAATATTGCGAACCCCGGATCCGAAAAGTTTGGCCTGTGGATCCAGAAGCTTCCCCAGCGCAATGTCCAGTTGGGTGCCATCACAAACACCAGACCCAAAAACTGCGCCGAACCCTCCCAGAAGACCACCGACCATTGGTATATTTGCGTACCAATGCCTTGAAAGGCAGGCTTTAACTAGAATTTCATACCGAGCTTTTAGACTCTCGAGGGCGATTGATGTCGTTGACAGAGATAAAGCTACAATGCCGCCTCAGCCTCTAGTTAGCATGGTAAGTCAGGAGTAAGGTATCGAAGCAATTTACCTGCACTAGTCCCTCCAATCATTTCAAAGACGTACTTCATATCTTCGATACCCATTTCCATGCGCTGCATTAGTGAAGTAAGCAGTAAAAGGGAAATAACTATGTGGCTGCCCCCGCCATCTAGGGACAGCATTCGCAAACCCGCAGTTGGGGGCTTGAACTTGGCCTCTATATGACCGCTGGCGCCACAGTATATACAGCCACGCAGATTGTATGATAAGGGGCACCGCAGACTTCTGATCCCGAAACGTCAGAAACAAACATCGCAAATCGTGTGTGCGCATTTCAATGCATGTTCCAGTTTTCGGCAGAGGCAACTAAAGCAAGTTTGGTTGCTGAAGATTGATCACCAGCACTGGCAGAAGTGTTGGAGCCTCGTCAGATATAGTGCCACCGGAGAACTGAATGGTTTGTCAAGCTTCTGTAAAGCCGCTCATAGTGATAACTCCATGGCAATAGAAAACTGCCATATGTTATAATCAATTTCCATAGCTGAGGTTGATACATCTGCTAGCCTTTTCCTTAGAGCGTTTGTGCAGTGCTCCAAGTAGAAGCAATCGAGGGTGACAGCGGCGGGAAATTCTGCAAATCTTTAGCTGATGAAGGCTTGGGCTTGGGGAACGTTTCCCACTAACTAAACATCCCCGGAGAATACGTATCCATCATTATGCATGACGAGATGACGGAGACTGGAAATCCATGGACGTCGAGATTTAAATCCGCTTGGAATAGCAGCCTCTCAACATGTTGTAGGAAAGAGGGTGAAACTGGTCTACAGAGCCGAGATGCCCGGGCGAAATCATATAGCTCCACAATTGTGTTGCTAAAGTGCGCAGCAGCACGCCTGAAGAACGCGCCAAGATGCTGGAGGCTGATATCACTTTCACGGGCTTCTAAAATCGTGGCCCTGTTTGTAGTTTGACCAAGGATAGATACCAAACGAAATATGTGAGTCAGCCGACCTTGCAGTTCGTCCAGTGATGAGGATTGGGTTTTCTGTATGAAGTAAGGCCCAGGCTTTTCAGAGTCGCAATCAAGGAAGACAATAGAAAGGTCGGGGAGTGAGGGTTCATTCAAGGTGGCGCGTGGCACATTGAACCATTGGAGGAGTTCAAGTGCAAGCGCTTCGCTTTCCTCCATCCTATCAAAGATGAAGCAAACACTTTGACAAAAGGGAACACAAGTCTGCGATGAAGTTCGCCAATTATTGGTTGTGGCCGGTGGTTAACAGTCCACACGAGAGTATGAGTTTGGATTTCATGTTTCCTAGAGTATAACGACGATGAAGTTGGCTGCAATGGATCGTCTCCCAAGTTGCAGTGTGATTCGACGATGTAGCGGTTGCTACCTGGCTTAGTATGTATGTCCAAAAGCATACTGGTGCTTCGTGAGTGCCCGAGAAGTGTCTTTTTACGTGGACCTGCTACGCATACCAGACTGGGATGCTTCTCTGATGGTGCTGCACTTTCAAGACGGAAGATGTCGAACAGGTTTGAGTCTGCCAATGTGGCTTGCTTGGCTGAGCAGTCAAGGCTAATCCACTCCATGGTGTAATCTGACTTTTTTACGGACGGGAAGACTGGCTTCTTTATACGTTCTCCTGTATGCTAAATCCATTCTTTATACATTGCGAAGTCTCTAAATAGCAAATACGTATTATTTGAATATTGATCATCTAAATCGAAATATACGTCGGTATGAAACTAAACACAGGGGTCACTGTTGGCACGGGGGCACAGGTTACGGCCAGGTACGCGAAGCGCTAGCATGGTACGCAAGAGGCACGATTTCAGGCTAGTGTGCAAACGGCATTTTCCGACGTCACGTTACCACTACAACCTAGAGCTTACAATGTGGAGTGCACCACTTTCGCTGGGGGTTGCTGGAAACGGCTGCGAGGAGACGTACGGGCACAACCTTTACAGACACCTAGGCCGCAATCGACGAACCTGGCCCTGGCCAGACATACGCGATCCAGGCGAGGAAGCACACAGAGGCCCGACCTGTCATCAGAAGTGGGTGGAGGCCCAGCAATGGGCCAGAGGGCGGGTCTCCAGCAGGATGCAAGGCATCAGAGTGGGCTCAGGGAGCGCAGGCAGCGGGAAGAGGAGAGGAGGGCAGAGGCGGAGGAGTTGGGTGCCCTGGGGGGGGGGGGGGGGGGGGGGGGGGGGGGGGGGGGGGGGGCCCAGCTACCGCTGTTCCTGCCCACGCCTCCTTTGTTATTTCCTTTGTTCTTCTTTGGTGCGCATATGCTGGGGATAGGCCTGGGCGGATGGCAGAGAGGAGCTTGCAACGAGTGTCGTCTACATACCGTATTATCTCTCGTAACAGGTCCCCCCTATAAATCTCACTATTATAGGTACTAACGCGGACTAGCGCGGACTAGCGCGCATATGTACTAGATAGTGGTGGAATTGCTACTCGCCGCTCCGGCGTGGCACGCCGGTGGAAGCATCACCACAGCAACGGTAACGACAACACTGTGGAGAGCAATGGCAAAGCAACGGCATTGGCAAGGGGATCCTGGCAACGACGTCTTGGCATTCTCTGATAGCAGCGTCTTTGGCATTCTTTCTTCTTTCCCTTTACATACTTCTACATAGCAATAGAAAAGTACTGAACACACCTAATTGAGCCGTTCCATCAAACGTCAACGATCAAGTCATCTCATTCTGTTCCTCACAAGATCCTCTCTCTCTCTGTCTCTCTCTGCGTGTGAAGACTGTAAAAGAAATTGGTGGCCGGGCAAACTTTTACAGGTTATGAGCCTGGAGCAGTAACCGCTCCAAATACCTACAAACCTCACCCGATCATCTTATCAATTGTCATACTCTCGCGTGTAAAATAGCTCCTCAGAAGCCAGTGGTAAACGCGGGGGCCGGCGATTCCGAGGCCCTTTCTTCTACGTCTCACTTGGAAGATTTCTCCTCGAAGTTGATCGCTAACCATCTCAGCGACAGAAAATCTCTGACGATTGACAAGTACTTTCCTTCTTATGCATCGATACTATCTCTCCACGTAAAACACGCTCGATTCTCAGACCAATTCCTCTATCTACATACCTACCTATCTGACGAGCATCTACAACGATCTTCACCATGAGTGACGAAACGTTCAAACACCCTCTAGGCAATGTTCGCCTACTCGATTGTACCAACTACGCAGTCTGGAAAGAAGATTGCATGAAAGTCCTACAAGGAATCATGGTGTGGGACATCGTGATGGAGAGAGAAGAAGAACCAGAAGATCCTGGAAGACCCAACGATTTTACCAGACCCCTAGTTCTGGCACGAAAGGCATACAAGGACTACAAGCAACGGAAGTTGCAGGCCGTGGCCATCATTTACGGATCTTGTACCAACGCTGTCAAGGTATACATCAAAGGAATGGAGGATCCCATCCAGATGTGGAAGGAATTAGAGGCACGCACAAACACTGCCAACTCTTCGGTCGGAAGAATGTCGCTTCTCCGAAAATTCAGTACTCTCCGTCGTACTCCCGGACAACAGCTAAATGCCTACTTCGCCAAATTGCTTGACATCACCACTGAGCTCGCCGGCTCCAAGGAAGCAGTCTCCGACGTAGTTCTCAAGAATCACATCTACACGACGCTTCCTCCTGCCTATGCAGTCACGATCGAGATCCTTCAATCTTGCGCAAAAGTTACAGTTCAAGAAGTTATGGATGCACTCAACGAATGCGAGACAAATCGATCGATGATAACCAAACCCGACGAAATTTCCGAAGCCCTCTATACTCAACAAGGAGGAAGAGGACGTGGAGGCTATCAGGGACGATATCAGGGAAATGAGCGTTCTCAGAAACAATGGTGTGACCTGTGCAAAACAGCATCTCATACTACCGCCAACTTCCGAAATAAGAACAAACGACCTAGAGATCAGATTGACTGCTATTATTGCGGAGAAGAAGGTCATATGAAGAATGAGTGTCCGGCCAGAAGAAAGGGACAAGCCCTACGAAATAGTAGAAGAAACGGATGAGAAGGAGACAGACGCAACGGAAATAGACGCAACGGACGCGATGGAAACAAACACAATGGACGCGATGGAAACGGATGCAACGGAGGTGACGGAAAAGAACGTTCGCACGACACTTCCGGTAATCAGCAATGACTCGCAGGCTCCACCTCCCTCAGCTCGGAGGTAATGGTCGCATCATATCGATCGGCAATAACAACAAGGACCTTGGTAATTGATTCTGGAGGATCTCATAATTACGGCAACAATCTTCGAGACTTCCGGAAGAACTCAGTTAAGGAAACGAACATGATCATCAAGTTGGGGGATGATCATCAAGTACAAGCGAAAAAGAAAGGAATTGTATCTCTGAGAGGAGTGGATATTGAGGCGTTCTTCGTTCCGGAATTCCGAATATCTCTCCTATCAGTAGGACAACTCGACTCACATGGATACACAACAACATTCTGATCAGGGATATGTTCGATTGCCGATGCAAAAGGACAGAAAATTCTCGGTGCCGACCTTGAAGACGGTTTATACATACTATCAACAGATGGATCAGCACATGTCTCCGAAATTAGAATGCTTCGAACAGCTCCACATTCACATACGATAAACATGTGGCATCGACGTCTCGCGCACCTTAATCATCAAGACTTGAAACGACTACTGGAATCCTCAGGAGAACGGATTACGGATCCAATAAAGCCTATAGTCAAGCCCATTTCCGATTCCTTGAACGTGCAGCCGTTCGCGGATTCGGCTGTCGAACCGGTTGCAGACCCGGATATCAAGCCAATCGTGGATCCCATGGATGTCGAGCTGGTGACGGATCCTATGGATGTCGAGCCGGTGACGGATCTCATGGACGTCGAGCAAATCGCGGATCCCGATTGTCGAGCCGGTAACGGATTCCATAGATGTCGAGCAAATCACAGATCCGGATGTCGAGCCGGTGAAGGATCGCATGGACACAAGTCCTCGCTGGGAAACACCTGGATTGTGTCGGACATGCATCCAGGCAAAGCAACAACAACATATTGTACGCACCAGAGCACCTCGGTCCTCAATACCGTTTGAGCTTGTGCACTCAGATCTCTGTGGGCCGATGAAGCACAGTATCGGAGGCGCCCAATACTACATCATCTACATTGATGACTGTACGAGATACACAGAGGTGTACTTCCTGATCACAAAAACCGCGGAAGAAATATCGGCCAAGTTTCAACATTACCAAGCCTGGGTGGAAACTCAAGGATTCCATATCAAACGGTTTCGAAGCGACAATGGATCTGGAGAATACAACAATTCGATATTCCTAGGTTTACTGGGAGAAAAAGGAATTACCTTTGAACCCTCCCCCCCGTACACCCAACACAAGAACGGAACGGCCGAACGGATGATCTGGACACTGAATGCGAAGGCGCGAAGCATGATGTTGGATGCCAACGTACCGATTGTTTTTTGGCCCGAAGCCATCAGGACGGCATGCTATCTACATCGGAGATCCCCAACCTCGAGTCTGACAGACAATCGGTCACCTTACGAAGCACTGTACGGCACCACTCCAAAAATTGGACACGTGAGACGATTCGGATGTCGCGCATATAAACACATTCCACCCGCTCAGAGAACGGAGAAGAAATTTGGAAACCGCTCCAGCATGTGCATGATGTTGGGATACGTCCATAATACTACGAAAATCTGGAGAATTTGGGATTTCAAATCGGGAAGAACCGGACGAGCAGTGGAATGCTCAAATGTGGTGTTTGACGAAGAAGAAAATGCACACACAGAAGAGCAGACGGAAGCCATTGAGTTTCCAGAAAATGCGGACGAATCGTAGGACAAAATCAAAGAGGCGAACATGAATGAAATAAGTGACTGGCCGACAACTTGTCAAGAAAGTAAGTCAAGAAATCTTGTTTCACCGTCAGTGAATTGTTGAAAGCTTGCTAAGTTTGGGCAGAAGCCTGTCGATTTGGACAGATGCCTGCCGGTTTGGGCAGAAGCTTGCTAGTTTGGGCAGAAGCCTGCTAGTTTGGGCAGAAGCCTACGGGTTTGGGCAGATGCCTGCCGGTTTGGGCAGAAGCCTGCTGGTTTGGGCAGAAGCCTGCAGGTTTGGGCAGATGCCTGCCGGTTTGGGCAGATGCCTGTTGAGCGAATCAACGGATGACTGCCGAATTGAGCGAAAAGCGAGAACTGGTGATGTGGATTCCATATGGGTGACATCAAGACTGATTGAAATGGCAGACAAGAACGAATATATCTCTGCCCGGACGCGCAGCAAGGCACGCTTTGAGATCAATAAGGCGATTATGAACAAGGCTCACAAAGAAGGGGGTGATGTGACGTCTTCGGAACACCTTGCCTCTGCCTTCCTGCTACTTGGGATCACCGAGACATCAGAAGACAATGCCGTTGAGCCTACTTCCGTCGAGTATGAGAACGAGAGTGAACTGCTCACCTACAAAGCTGCGATACGAAGTCCACAGGCAAGACAATGGAAGGAAGCCATGCACCAGGAATGGCATGCATTGGTTGATAATCATACCTTTGATATCGTGGCAAAAGGTAATACCGTTCATACGCCCATGACTGACAGGACAGTAGAGGAGCCTATCGGTTGTAAGTGGGTATACAAGAGGAAAATTAATCCGGACGGATCCACTCGGTATAAAGCACGACTGATTATCAAGGGCTACCAACAAAAGGCAGGAATCGACTACGACGAAACTTACGCACCGCTGTCCAAGATGGCAACGTTTCGATTGATACTGGCACTAGCCGCTCAGTATGGCTGGGACGTCGATCACATGGACGTAGTGATGGCTTTCCTAAATCCAAAGATCGACCGCGACAACATCTACATGGAAATGCCACTTGGAATTGACTGGCTCTTGTTGGACGAAAGTGCGCCGGATGGAAGCGTATTAATCCTTCGGAAGGCACTCTACGGACTGCAAAAGGCACCCAGACTCTGGTATGAGGATATCGACGGATACTTGCAATCCATAGGATTTCGACAATCAGCTGAAGATCCGAATCTGAACCTTCAACAAGGAGTTCTCCTAGTTCTATTCGTGGATGACCTGCTCATTGCACATAATGGTAAGGAAGGACGAGGACATCGGATCAAGCAGCTACTTGAAAAGAAGTACAAAATGTGCGACTTGGGCGTGGCAAAGCGCTTCCTTAGAATCGAGATCGAGAAGACCAAGGATGGAGGATTCCGCATCTGCCAAAGAGGTTATATCAACACGATCATACAACGATTCCGGCTAATGGACGCAAAACCGCCTAAGTCTCCACTTGATCCTCAGACAGGTCTGGCTAACACCCATTGTGAGGACAAACCGGCAAACCGCAAAGAATATCTTTCGATGGTTGGATCACTTATGTATGCGGCACTTGGAAGTTGACCGGATATCGCCTTCAGCATAACCGCCCTGAGCCGATACAATGTCCAACCTCTCGAAACGCATGCAACAGCAGCAAAGAGAGTACGCCGATACCTGAAAATGACTGCCGGATTTCGAATTCATTACCGACAGCTCCCATTCAACTCGCGATCAGAAACGTCCTTCACCAATATCACCGGATATACCGACTCGGACTGGGCAGGAAACCTTACAATTCGCAAATCGGTCGGAGGATGTGTGTTCGAGCTGGGGGACACCAGCACCAACGAAGAGCTCATCATGTCCGGGCTAATTCACTGGCAAGCCAAGTCTCAGAGCGTCATAGCGCTTTCAACGCTCGAGGCCGAATACATCACCTGTTCACATGCCACCCGGGAAAGTCTCAGGCTCAAGCGCATGATGAAAGAGGCTGCAAGAGGAATGGAAGTAAGAATTGTTGATGGACCGGTACCGATCGGATGTGACAACCAGGGCGCCATCAAACTGATTACCTCGGGAGTCATACGACAAAAGTCAAAACACATTGACGTATAATATCATCATTGTAACGGCGGCGGTTCTCCAAGGTACTCGAGTGAGTTAGGGTGACGCAAGCGGGAGCGGGAGCAGAAGCGGGTGGGGAACGGGAACGGGAACAGGAATGGAACGGGAACGGGAACGGGAACGGGAACGGGAACGGGAAGGGAACGGGAACAGGAACGGGAATGGGAGACAGAGACGGACAGCGTCAGAGGGACGTGTCAGACAGAGAGACGGACAGCGTCGGACGGACGTGTCGGACAGGAACGGACAACGTCAGACGGACGTATTGAACAGAGAGACGGACAGCGTCGGACGGACGTGTCGGACAGAGAGACGGACAGCGTCGGACGGACGTGTCGGACAGGAACGGACAACGTCAGACGGACGTGTCGAACAGAGAGACAGACAGCGTCGGACGGACGTGTCGGACAGAAACGGGCGGCGCTAGACGAGCGTCGCCAATACGGAGATACGGTGGAAACGGAGGAAACGGAGGAAACGGAGACGAGGTTGATATTCCGAATAGAATACAAGAGGTTGCATGAAGAGAAGAAGAAGAGAAAACATGGGAGACGCCCTCCTTATATACACAGTTCTCGCAACTCCCATACGTCCTCCTACTCATACCCGCGCAACTCACATATGTACTCATACTCACCTATGTGCTCATAACCACGCAACTCATACAACCTTCTCTTATACAACCGGGGCCCGTAACCGACACCCTTTCCAAGATCGAGACATCCGGAGTGAGGTGACGACACTCTTTCCAAGATCGAGACATCCGGAGCAAGGTGCCGGCATCAACAACGAAATCAAACAACCAAACCCAAATCGAGCGCCGGGACCTGCGCCGTGACAATCATGTTCATGATGAACAGATGAAAGGCGCAGTTAAGTTCCAATACGTCACCTCAGAGTCCAACCCTGCCGATCTGCTGACGAAGCCTCTCGCGGTTCCCCGACATGAACGACTATTGCAACTCACTGGTCTTACCCTCGAACCCGACGACGAAAAACCCAAATACGATCAATGACTCCGATCTTGAAAAGGAAAAAGGGGGTGCAGTTCTTTGGTGAAGAAAAAGGGGGTGCGGGGGATAAGGAGTTGGAAAAGGATTGTTTTGTTGAGCATTTTTCTTGCATCCTGTCGGCAAGTGTGAGTCGGCACTCTTTTTCCTACTAGCAGGTGTTTTTCCCACGAGGTTTTCACTGCAGAGGTTTTAATGAGGTCGACGAGGACTTAATGGGATTGATTCTTGTTTTCTGATTTGGTGGATTTCTGTTTGGCACGGAGCGCGAGAAGAGGGGGTGTGTTGGAATTGCTTCTCGCCACTCCGGCGCAGTGTGCCGGTGGAAGCGTCACCACAGCAACGGCGACGACAACACTGTGGAGAGCAATGGCATAGCAACGGCAGTGGCAAGGGGATCCTGGCAACGACGTCTTGGCATTCTCTTATAGCAGCGTCTTTGGCATTCTTTCTTCTTTCTCTTTACATACTTCTACACAGCGATAAAAAAGTACTGAACACACCCAATTGAGCCGTTCCATCAAACTTCAACGATCAAGTCATCTCATTCTCTTCCTCACAAGATCCTCTCTCTCTCTGTCTCTCTCTGCGTGTGAAGACTGTAAAAGAAATTGGTGGCCGGGCAAACTTTTACAGATAGTGCAATATCAAATCGCGGCAGTGCCAAGGGAGAAAATTTTCGGAAATCTTCGTGATTGCCCAATAGAATCCACTACAGTATCTACAATTCTAACTAACTCATCTGCGTGCCAATGGAAGTCGTACTCAACACCATCCTCATCCTCCCCATCACCCTAAGTGTTGGTAATTTGCGGGAAAGAAATGACATGACTGCGCTAAGGTTTCCCTATCAGCCTAGCATTTCTCCGAGTTCCTACTGCTGGTGGTACAGCAGTTGCTGCTCCTCCTCTACGTCCTTTTCCACCTCTGCCTCTTGGTATCTTTAAAAGTTAACATGCCGAGATGGGGGAGGGCGGGGGCCGGTTGAAGTGGGGCGACGAGACAGTTAGCTCTGTGTGCAGCTTCAGAGAGAAATGCTGCAAAAGATTCGCTGGTGTGCGCGGCTGAGGGTGCAGCCGGTGCTAGTATTGGGGATGGGGCCGCGAGTGGGTCGCCATCTATGACCGGACTGTACTCGTACTTCCCCCCGTGTAGGTTTCCGTTTCCCACTTTGCCCATCATCCACCTGCCAGTGCGCTGCCCAGCACAGTACTTCGAGCTTCAACTCAACCGTTCGGTATCGCTCAGCCCCAAATCGGGTGGCCACTGGTGGAGCCCATCGTGGGACCATGGAATTTAGCTCTTTAGGCTGTTGTTTGAACTTAACTGGTTAACGATTGCAAAGGGTTCAAGGCAAATTGACAGTAAGGTTGCTTACGAAAGGATTGTCGTGAGGATTTCTAGCGGCTGTGGGCAGCCAGAGCTTGGTCGTCGACAATTGGCAGCCTCATATTCACTGGTGTGGGGTTGACGTGCAGTTGGAAATACTGCCAGCTGTCTCTCCTATTTGGCTGGGCTGAGATACCTCCTGGGCTCATCACCTGACATTGGAAAATGGTTTGGCGCGCTAACCTTAAGCGCGCTAGCTGGTGCTAGTACCTATATCAGTGGTATTTATAGGGGGACCTCTTATGAGAGATAATACGGTAGGCTGAATGCGAGTAAGATTAAACAAGAAAATGTGTTGCTCGCTTGGCAGGATACCTTGCTTAGGTAGCGCCACACGCGCTGAGACGACCACCTCTTCCTCCGCTCTTGAGTTCTCAGTACCCGTGACTGATCACGAACTTCTAATGGTACCATACAACCCACCGAAGAGCTACCAGCTAGCAAGCCAATGACGGCTAGGCCTCTGAAAGCAGCCAATTCCTCTGACCCCCGAGCAAGCTTGGGGATCTCTCCTGGGCCTATCACACACGAACATCGGAAAGACTTACGACCAGGAAGGAGGTCCTTGGTCTCTGAAGGACAAGCACTCCAAGACTGATGCTTTCAAACACCAAGGTCTTCCACGTTGAGTAAGGTGAGTGATAGCGGTGATGACAGAATTTATTACGGCGAGGAGACACTCGCTAGTACATATGGTACAGGTAACAGCTGATTCAACCAACACCGCAGCCAATTTTTCGTATGCCCGGTATTGACTCATCCACGGAACCCATAATGAGGATAGAACATCTGATCGACATGGAAGTCATCCGAGACTCCCTCAGGAGCGCCCTGCTCCATATCACCTAGATCTAGGACGCTAATGTCAGCGCCCAGAGATAGGAGAATCTCACCAAATTGTTGATGATATTCGTCTTCGAAAAGGGTTTTGTGCGCGAGGTCGGAACCGTTTCCTTGCTCATCGCCTTCCAACCACTCCTCTTTGTATTCTAGGTGCACTACTTCCTCGGCTTCTGACAATTCCGGTATCCGTTCGGGGAGTGCTCGCAAAGTTCCATATTCGAGAAGCTTTCTCCTATGGTTGTTCACATGGGGCTCGCGAGCCACCACTAGTAATACCTCGACTGGTTGGGCAGCTGGAAAGTGCCGCCGTAACACATCTTCTGCTGTCTCTGTAGGGAAGTTAGTATGGCGGGGAGCTTCTGATAGCTTGTTTAGCTCTAGACTTAGATGATCGAGAGATGCCTGGTCGAATAATTGCTGGTCATAAGCAATTTGCAGCCGTGAGCACAGTATCTCCTGGGAGCTTTCGCCGAGGAGTAGCATGCCGTAAAGTCTCTTGTATGGGTTGATAGTTTCCCTCCATGGCATTAGTTTTCGACGTCGGGAATGGCTCCACCATGCACGACACCCTGGACAGGAGCGATCCTGTGTTCGTTTGTCAGAGAACCATCGATTAAAGCACTCGAAATGATAAGCTGTCCTGCAGCGACTAAGTTTGACAACGCTTTCGCCATGTTTTATGGGGTGCAGGCAGACTGAGCAGTCTTCAAGCCAGTATTTGGTGATGTCATGCGCAAACGTATGGTGGTTGAGTTCAAGAGATGGGTTATTCATTGCGGCTGCGGATGTGAAAGCTAACCGATACCTTTTATTTCCATTGCGTTATTCATTGGTATTTCTGAAATAGATTTCTATTTCAAAGAGGAGGACATATTCGCTATGTATGAGGAGACAAGGATTAATCCAATAACACGCGTGGTGGTACGCTTTATCTACAGGGTTTATCTACAGGGTTTAGCTAGATACAGGGTTTAATTAGATTACATGCATGGTCATTCGGTACTTTTCGTACAGATGACCGGATTTGACCGGCGCCCGCCGCCCTCCCTTGGTCGCACACGATTTAAAACTGATTTTGTCGTTGTCTGTCTTCTTTCTTTTACGCTCGGCATCTATGAACTAGTGGTCACAAAATGCTTAACTTCAGGCGTCTTCGCAGGTCGCCACTTCACCTTCAGGACAAGGTTCTCGTGTGGGTGGTTCATTGCAATAATAATCAGGCGGTATGAGGCCCAGCCACCTAAATATGTTTGCAAAGGATGACAATTTAGTATCCTTGCTAGCGGCGTGGGTGCTGGGCAATAAGGAGTTAGTAGATGTGCGCCAAGCGGCGGAGGGTCAGGGTGTGATAACGAGATATGGAGTAGTACGCGGCATCCCAACCAATTATAGAAGGCATGCACGGCGGGGGCCAGTCGAAGCAGGGCCATGAGACAGCCTGTCTCATCACCCCGCTTCGACCGCTGCCGCCATTGGGGACATCTTTGTAACGGCGGCGGTTCTCCAAGGTACTCGAGTGAGTTCTGGTGACTCCAGCGAGAGCGGGAGCGGAAGCGGGGGGGGGAACGGAAACGGGAACGCGAATGGAACGGGAACGGGAAGGGAACGGGAACGGGAACGGGAACGGGAACGTCAACGGACGTTTCGACAGAGACGGACAGCGTCAGACGGACGTGTCAGACAGGGAGACGGACAGCGTCAGAAGGATATGTCGGACAGGGAGACGGACAGCGTCAGACGGACGTGTCGAACAGCGAGACGGACAGCGTCAGACGGACGTGTCGAACAAGGAGACGGACAGCGTCAGACGTACGTGTCGGACAGAGAGACGGACAGCATCGGACGGACGTGTCGGACAAGAACGGACAACGTCAGACGGACGTGTCGAACAGAAACGGGCGGCGCTAGACGAGCGTCGCCGATACGGAGATACGGTGGAAACGGAGGAAACGGAGGAAACGGACA